>ERZ1694980.18-NODE-18-length-164862-cov-36.220725_pt1 | contig 164862 bp, 117 predicted proteins | sample MGYA00581606_ERZ1694980 | MGnify/ENA primary metagenome ERZ1694980 (study PRJEB42213, sample SAMN07424368) | human gut metagenome | biome: ENVO:00009003; feature: ENVO:2100002; material: ENVO:00002003 | host: Homo sapiens | place: USA | collected 2014 ...
AGCGTCCTTTGGCATGCAAAACATTGATAAACAGTGAATACAAATCCGCTTTGTTTCTATCGGTAAAAATTCGGTTACCTGCCGTTGTTTCCGAAACAGGCAGCTAACAGTCTGGTAACTGAAACGTCGCAATATTTTGTTTTCTTTTGCAGGTTTGTCTGTTCTGCAATTCTTGCAAAACGCTTAATTATAAACGTTTTACGTTTAATTATCGTCATTCTGTTTTTTATTGCATTTCTAAATATTACTTATGCGGCGCGTCACACGTGGGCCACTATTGCCAAGTCACGCGGGATTCCTGTTGCAGTGATCTCGGAAGCATTGGGCCATGCGTCCGTTTCCACTACGGAGGGCTACCTGAAACGTTTTGAGGATGATGAAATCAAAAGAGCGAATAAGGTAATAATAGATTATATCTTCGGGAAGTAGTTCTCCGGTTATGTAAATGCTATCTTTCTGTAATTCAGCACTCTATACGGACGTTACTTCATAAGTAACGGATTGATATTTCGCTGCAAATATATACGTAATACTTGAAAAACCAAATAAAATCTCCTTTTTTCTCCACTTTTGCTATGTATTTTGTGTGATAAGCCGGAACTCAGCTTTTTTTTCCTTCATTATGGAGCTTTTGGGACATAGCTTTCCTTCACCTTTCCCTGAGTGAAAGATGAGAGAATATCGTGCATATAATGGCATATTATATACACATAAGTTACTGTACCGCCTTTTGCTTTCCTCTTCCCGTCTTTCTTCCCGCGTGTTTACTTCCGTTACTTATGAAGTAATGGAATTTTCCTTAATATAATAACCTACAATGTTGACAGACAAAACGCAAGCTGCCATCGCCGCCCTCCGGGCTGTTGCCTACTGTGTCCCGCATTCCGGCCCGGATGCCTCCCCTTCCGTTCCGGTGCGGATGTTGCGTGATTTGGAGGATTGCGGCCTGATCCGCCTTCTTCCGGGCGGCAATCCCTCTTCTCCGGGTTCCTATGAATTGTGCAGGAGCTTCTCCTCGCTCTCTCTCTACGACCTGCTGCTTGCTATCGGCGAGGGTGTCTTTCCGGTTTCCCCGGACGCTTCGGAGGAGCATATCCACCGGCGTTTCGGCTACGTCTCGGGCGCTTCGAGGCTCGGTGTGATTAACCATATGCTCCGCACGCTGCTTGACGGTGTCAGCCTGTCGTCCCTGTGACAGATAACCCCAACCCCCGATTTATGAAGTATAAGAGAACCCTTCAGTTGTTTGCCATTTTCCTTGCATGCGAGTTGTATGCAATGCTGTTCGCCGCCCTGGTTTACTCCTGCGGCAGGGACGGTGAGCGTGGCTCCGGTGCTGTCACTGCGTGTTCGTCTGCCCCGTCCGTCGGGGCTTTGAATGTGAATCTTTTAAACAATCAAACCATATGGGAATAAAAGCTCTGCTGCTACTGCCTGCGATCCTTGCCTTTCCGGGCTATCTTCATGGCGTGGCGGCTTTGCCCGGCACTCTGCCGGGCCCCGATACGCTGTATCGTGATTCTACCTACCTCCGCGTGATCAACGAGGGCTCCACACGCCTGAACTGCTACCTGTCCTATCCTCAGGGCGGCTGGCGTGTGGAGAGTACCTACGGCAGCAACTCCTCCGAACTTGCCCGCCTTGCCCGCTTCATCCGTACCTCACTTTCCGACAGTCTGATTTATGTGCGTGAGATCACCCTGACGGGCTACTGCTCCATAGAGGGCAGCTACGCCCACAACGAACGTCTTGCCCGCCGTCGCGCCAACGGTTTCAGGAACTACCTTGATTCGGTATTCGGCCTTTCGAGGCGCTACCCTGTGAGGACATCCTACGTTGGCGAGGACTGGGAGAGGCTCCGTTCCCTTGCCGATTCCTGCGCATCGCTTCCCAGCCGCCGGGAAGTGCTGGAAATCATCGACAATACCGGTATCTTCGACGGCCGCGAAAGGAAGCTGATGGCCTTGCATGGCGGAGTTCCCTACAACTTCATGCTTTCCGAGCTCTTCCCCTTGCTCCGCCGGGTTGAGATACTGGTGGAATACGACCTCCACCGCATCATCGAGGAGCGCTACCGGCGCAAACTTAGCGCTTCCGAGTTGCAGGAGATCCTTGCGCATGAGCGTGCAGTGGCCGCCGCCGAGCAGGAACGCCTTGCCGAACTCCGCCGCTTGGCAGCCGAAAGTCGGCAACGCGCCGAGCAGCTGCGTCTGGCGGAAGAACATGCCGAACAACTCCGCCTGGCGGAGCAGCGCGCCGCCGAAGCCGAACAGGAACGCCTGCGCGCCGGGCAGCTGCGTCTGGCGGAAGAACGTGCCGAACAACTCCGTCGGGCGGAGCAGCGGCGCAACCTTGCCGTTCCCCTGTTCTCCATCAAGACCAACCTTTACGCCCTTTCGGGCATGACCCCCGGTTTCTCCCATACCTCTTTCACTCCCAACCTTTCCGCCGAGTTCTTCTTTGCCGGGCGCTGGTCTGCCGTTGCTTCCGCCTCGTATGCCGACTGGTCCTACGGCAACGGGTCCTATTGGGGTATATCCGCTTACCGCCTTGAGCCGCGTTTCTGGCTGCGTTCGGGCGGCGTCTACCACCTTTTCTACGTGGGCGTCTACGGCCAGTCCGGCGATTTCGACAACCGCAGCACCTCCGAGAGCCGCCTTTCCTCCGGTACGGGCAACTGTACGGGCACCTATCTTGAAGGCGGCGTTTCCGCCGGCTGCCACTTCCGCCTGAGTGGCCGCTGGGGCATTGATCTGGGGCTTCGCGGCGGCTTCCGCAGTTCGGATGTCAACACATACGACGTGGAGCTTCCCTATCATTATTTCAACCGTAACTTCCGCAAGAACCGTTTCGGCCTGACGGGTGTGGACGTCAGCATCGGCTACCGTTTCGGGCGCAGTGCGAAAGGAGGTGGAAAATGAGAATGCCAAATCTTGTCCTGCTGCTTGTTTCTGCAGCCGCCTTTGCGGGTTGCACCGAAAGGGAGCTGGACCATCGCGCTGCCAGCGGCCGGGTGGAGATAGCCCCCGTTTGGGACGGGCTGAACCGTCCCTCCGCCGCCGGTTACCGCTTCTATGGTGCGGACAACAAGCCGGCTCCGGTGGAAGGCGCCGTTGCGGAGGCATCCGTCGATTCCTTCTCGGTTGTCCTTCCTGAGGGCCGTTACAGTTGCCTTGCCTACAACACCGATGCCCAAGGCGTCACCTTTACGGGGCTGGACAACAGGCTTCTTGTGGAAGTCCACCTCTCCTCCGAGGCGCAGCCGGGCAACGTGTACAGTTGGAGCGTGGAGGAGGTGGAGGTCACCTCACGCGGTGATGTCCGCTACACGCCCGTTCCCCTCCGCCTTGTGAAACAGGTTGTCCTCCGCTTCCGGGTGACGGGTGTGGAGGGCGCTACGGTGCTGAACGGCACGCTGAACGGCGTCTATCCCTCGCTCTTCCTGCTTTCGGGCGATCCTCCGGAGCAGAGCATCAGGACGGCTCCCGAAACAGTGGCGCAGTATACCGCCACGCTGGTGCAGACCCGGAATACGGGTTCTCCTTCCTACACCGCTTCCGCCGATATCCGCCTGCTCGGCCTTCTCAATCCCCAAAAGGAGGAGGGGAACGGAAATGAAACGGCCTACGACTCCCGCCTGCACCTTTCTGTGCATAACTCCTCCGGTGAGGTGTACAGCACGACGGTGAACATGAACAAGTCTGTCTCCGAAATCATCGATTCCTACGGGGGTGAAATCCCTATCGACAAGACGATAGAGATAGATGTAAGCGTGAACCTGCTCGATATGAACCTTACGGCTGTTGTGCAGGGTTGGAAGGAAGGAAACAGAGAGATAATAATCATAAAATAATTAGTTGGTAATCCTTTTATATTCTTTTATCAATCAGTATGTTATGAGTTTATTTCAGTTTACCCTAAATAAACCTGTAATTTATTCCTAATAAACTGGCAGTTTAATCCTAATAAACTTGTGGTTTATTACCAATAAACCGACGGTTTATTCCGGATAAATGGACAGAATGAATCATAGAAATATTTTTAGTAGCATTTATTTAATATTAATTTAGAAAAAGAAGTAAGTTTAGTATGAAGAAAATTATGTTTATGCTTGTTGCCGTAGCAGCTATGGCAAGCAGTTGTACACAGAGTGATGTAATCGGGTTGTCTTCGGATGATAATGTTGAAATACGTGTCAGTGCGGGTATCACCTCTGCTGTGTCCCCGTCTACGAGGGCGGTAGTGGATGGGATGATCAATTCTAATTTCACTGAGAATTTGGATGTGGCGTTTGTGCGTGCCGATGAGGGAGGTTCTGGCTATGGGGACTACGGGGGGACTGCTTTGATAGGTACCGTAGCGCATGCCGGTAAAACGCTGTCGTTTAGTAATCCTGTCCAATATTATTTGGCAAACGGAAAGAAAACCAAGTTGATAGGCTGGTATCCAAGACGCACCGGAGTTAGTTATACGCAAGCTTCAAGGGAAGTGAATTTTGGTGACATTGACGGCAAGACGGATTTGATGGCTACTGTTCTGTACGAGGGAAGTAAAGGTACAAAGATACCGTCTATTGCTTTCAATCACTTGCTTACCCAGTTCAGCATAAAGGTTTATGCTCCTGATGCTGCTACACAAGCATTATGGGGAAAAGTGACCGCTATCACGATAACCGGAAAAAAACAGAACTGTACGATAACATTGCCTGAGAAGACAGCGAACGCCGGTGTGGCAGTCACTCCGACTTTTACAGGTACTGCTGATTTGGATTTGGTCAAGGCTGATCCGGCTACCCCTACAACTGCTATTAGCTATCCGTTGACTTTGGGCGTAGGTGCAACGGCTACTAACGCTGCTATGGCAGGTTATGCCATGTTTGCTCCGCAAGCTAACGGCGGAACCGCGGTAGAACTACAAATCAATACGGAGACGGGTGGACTTCAAAAACCGACAGTAGCCATTCCTACCGGAGGCTTCCTGCCGGGAAGCGCGTATGAAATCACTTTGAAGTTCTCGTCTTCGGCTATCACTCCTACTGTATCCGTTGTGGACTGGATACCGGTCACTAATACTCCTGAAGTTGAAATTTAATGTTTATCCGCCATTGATTTTATGAACTATTCAGGGATGATAAAATACTTGCCGGCAGTCTTGTTGTTTTGTTCGTGTACGGAAAGCGGTCTTTTGTTGAGGGAGCGTGAACGTTTTGCAGTGCATTTCTCTGCATCGGGCATTGGCATGGAGGTCACCACGCGTGCTTCTTCGCCTTTGTCGGACAACACAACGTTGCGTATCCTCGCTTTCCGGCGCGTAGGACAATCTCCCGATTTGCAGGCGGATGAATACATGGGCGAAGGCACATACAGAGCCTCTTCGGGCAATGGCAGCCTGACGCCTGTGCATTCTTTGCTGCTGCGTGCCGGTTCCTATGATTTCTATGCCCTTACCCCGGAAACGGCTACTGCTTCCGGTGGCGGCGGTGGCAGCGGTATTCCCGGCGGTGGTGGCGGCACCACTGCACCGCCGTACACCGTATCTGTGGGGCATGGCATGGACTATGCCACTTCGCTGACCGAGGGTAGAGCGGTGGATGAATCCAACCCTTCCGTCCCTCTCAACGATTTGGTTCGCCGTTGCACAAGGCTGGTGTTCGAGCTGTCGCCCAAAGCGGGCAATATAAAATCGGTGAGTGTGGTGTCCGCCGGGCTCACCGATATGACTAAAGCCCCCGTTGCAGCGCCCCTGCATGCAGAGCTTCCCCTTACGGGAGTGGTGCAGAGCGACGGCCTCACGATAGCAGGAGGCAGCTTCTCCCCGCCGGACAGGGATCTGAATACTTCCGCCGCTGCGGTGGTGTTGCCCCGCGTGGCAGGTAAGTTCGATTTCGAGCTGGATGTGTCGTTCAACGGTATGGCTGCCGCAAAGTTTACGGCTGCCATGCCGGAGATGCTCGTATTTGCTCCCGGCACACAATATACGTTCACCCTTAAGATGAAAGGCAGCTCCATGCAGCTGACGCTGACGGTGGTGCCTTGGGGTGAGAGCGTAATGGGCGGCGATATAGGCGCTTCAGCTCCGATTACGGTGACTGTGGGGGCTTGGGAGAATGTGACTGTGCCGGGCGAAACAGGCGGTGGCAACCCCACTGTCAGTACGGGACAGTGGACCCCCAATCCCGACTTGACCGTCTTGTTCGGCAATTATGGCCTGAATACGATAAACGGTTTGCCCTGGGCCTCTTCGCAGACCGTACCGGGCGAAACGGGCGGCAACACGAATGTGAACTCCGGCAGTTGGGCGGGAACAAAGGATGTACCTGCTACCACCGGTGATGGAAAACTATCGGGGAGTGATGATCCGGATACAGTATAAAAACATGTAGTGTATAAACATGTAGTGTATAAACATACAGTATATAAACATACAGTATATAAACATGTAGTGTAAAAACATGTAGACATAGGATATGTAAGCATACAATATGTAAGCATATAATATGAAAGCATATAATATGAAAGCATATAATATGTAAGCATAGGACATATAAACAACATATAACCTATGTGCAACATGTAAAATGGAAAAAAATGAAATAACAATTATGAAGATAACAAGTATTTTCGGGTTATGTATAGCGGCTTCTCTTTGCTTTCTTTCCTGTACGGATGGAGACGAGATTCAGCCGAACATAACTCCCAATGTCGCTACTATGCCTGTGAAACTTGCGCTCAGCATGGCTCCCATGTATGACACCGGGAGCGTCACTCGTGCACGCGGCGACAACTCGCTGGACTTGGTGCTGGGCGAGGAAGCGGGTAAAGCTCCGGATCATGCCGGGATGCGTTCCGCAACAGATGCCGGGGCGCAGATGAATTCCGTAACAGATGCCGGAACACATCCCCAAACACGCGCAAGCCTGACCGATGCCCAAGAAGAAGCAGTAAACGAAATCTGCGTCTTTCAGTTCGACAACACCACTAATACGCTGAAATACAGCGGATACATTGCCTTAGGAACAGGAACACTTACAACCGACCTCTCTCTGGCTACGGGAATGGGCGTGTGTACCGTATATGTGCTGGCAAACATGGGCGACCTGACCCCAAAAGTGGCATACGGAAGCTCACTGGCCGACTTCCAGAAGCTGGCAGCCGAAGTGACTTCGGGCAAAGGCACAGGTGACAACCTGCCTATGTGCGGCAGCAACAACAACTTCGACTCGAATACGGCCAACACGCTTGCAATCTCCCTGACCCGTTCGGTAGCCAAAGTCAGCCTGAACCTGACTACTCCGAACTCAGGCGACGTTTTCACAGTGAGTGCCATCAAGCTGATGAATGTGGCAAAGAAACTTCATTATGTAGAATCTGCTGCCACAGCTCCGTCCGCTCCGGCGGAACTTACCGACTATACGAGCAATAACTCCAACACAATTACTTGGTACATCCCTGAAAACAAGGCGGGAACCACCTCCCTGACCGATTGGAAAGACCGCTACGAGGGCAACGCGCCTGCTACGGCTACGTACATCCTGATAGAAGGGAGCTATACCCCTCAGAATGGTACGGCCCGCGATGTTTCCTATGCCATTTATCTGGGCGCGGGTAACAACCCTGCCGATTTCAATGTGGCACGCAATACGAAATATACGGTGAATGCCAGCATTAAAGGCACTAACTTGGACGACGGCCGCGTGCTGGTGGGCAAGGATTTGAGTGCTGCCGGCACTCGTACAGCCAATTGCTATGTGGTGAAAACCACCGATGCCAATAAATGGTATCGCTTTAAGGCCACAGTCCGCGGCAATGGCGCACAGACTGCGGCGCAGATTTCCTATACGGGAGCTGAAATACCTGCGGGAGCTGAGATTTCTCCCGTCAAGGCAGGCCTTGTGTGGGAAACCCGCGATAGCAATGGGACTGTTCACACACTGGACTACGTGGGCTATTCCCGCAACGGCTACATCGTGTTCAAGCTGGGCAGCGCTCCTGAGGGCAATGCAGTGGTTGCCGCCAAAGACGGCGCCTCCAAAATCCTTTGGAGCTGGCATATCTGGACAACGGCCGCGTTTGACGGGAATAGTATCAAGGTGCAGACATACGAGACAAAACCTCGTACCGTTCCTGCCTACTATGAGACCGTAACCAAACGGACTCTCAAAATGATGGACCGTAACTTGGGTGCTGCCAGTGCAACAGCTTCTAAGGTTGCAGCAGAGGTTATAAAGACGTATGGCCTGCTTTATCAGTTTGGTCGTAAAGACCCGTTCCCCGGACCGGGTGTAATGACAAGCACGAACAATGCAGAGTTTATTCCTTCTTATGATGCAAGCGGAACCTTGCTTGTGAGGAGATCTAATGAAATAGTAAATAGCAGCATAAGTACGGGCACAGATGCAGCTGCTATCGCACTCCAACTTGCCAATACAGTAGAGCATCCGTTGATGTTCATAAAACCTGGAGCTGATAAAGCTGCTCAGTACGGAGGTGACGGCAGTAATATTTCTTATAACTGGATTTGGGGAGCACACAGGAACACGCTTCCTTGGCAAGTATCCAATAAGTTGTGGGGTAGTGACCTTATTAGGACTGGAGACGTTAAGATATTTGGAACGAAAACTGATATCAAGAAAACCATTTATGATCCTTGTCCTTATGGTTATCATATGCCCCCTCAAGATGCATGGACTAACTTTGTGACTGTTGCCGATGAATATGAAGCGAGTTCCTCGGCCGGATATAATGTGCATGCAGATGATAAAGCCTCGGTAGCCTCATCAAATTTCACGAACGCAAGTTTTCCGGTATTTGGGCGTCGTTTCTTTACTACCGGGACTGCGGAAGCAACTGTGGATGGTGAAAGCAATGTGGCGTTCTATCCGGCAGTCGGTGGCCGTCTCGATAACGGGACCATCGGCTGGGTTGGACAGAATCTTTTATATTGGTCGGCTTCGCCGTTTGATAATACTTCAATAACGTCGGCCAGGATGGGCGGCGCTTTCTATGGAACCACTCAATGGGTAGTTACTTCAGTTGATACTGCTCGTGGATATGCCTTCCCTGTGCGCTGTGTCCGCGACTGACAGTAGCAGCGCAACGAGATAACGCTATTCTATGTTTTTAGTTTATTCTCAGGGTATTGTTATTGATTGCCCTTATGGAACACCGGGGAGTTTAGAGGGCCGGGTTTTTCCTCGCCCTCGATTCGTTCTTTGGTTTTGGGCCGGATGAGGATGTGAATCACTGTCTGTGCTTATTTGTTTGTTTGAAAGTTCCCCTTTCCAAGCGTGGAAAGGGGAACTTGTGTATAGTGTGAAAATGAAATTCAGTTATTCTTCTGTCATTCGGAATGGAGTGGCAGAAGGATAACTGAATTTCTATGAAACGCAACCCTAAGTCTCTTCTTTAGTCTTTGGAGACGGGTTTACCCGCAACTTGCGTATTGGGCTGTTCTTCCCAGTGGAACGGCTCGAAAGTTGTGTTCGGGTCAATCCAACTTGGCTTCTTGGCGGCGTAGATAATGAACGGGGCAATCACCACAACAAGCGCACCGATAATCAGTACGGAGAACCATACGGCATTGCTACCGGTGGAAATCTGGCTTGGAGGGATGAAGCTCAGCACAAATGCAAGCAATGAACCACAGAATCCCAAACCACCGATGAACCACATCAGGCCGTTGCCGCCTTTGCCGATGCGGAACGGGCGGTTCAGCTTCTTCATCTTGTAGCGCAAGGCAATGGCTCCGGAGAACATCAGCATGTACATGATGAGATAAAGAATAACCGTCAACTGTGACAAAATCTGGTAGAAACTCTGCACCGAAGGCATAACCACGAACAAGAGGCTCAATACGGTTACGGCTATACCTTGAACATAAAGTATGTTCTTTTGCACTCCCAGCTTGTTTGTCTTCTGGAAGAACGGAGGCAGATAACCCGCCTTGCCCACTGCAAAGATACCTTTGGACGGACCGGCAACCCATGTCAATACACCTGCCAGCACACCGAAAGCCAGCGCTACGGCTATGATAGGTGACAGCCAGGAAGCATGGATATAATGGAAATAATTGTCGAAACCCACCAGCAGGCTCTGCGTCAGGCTGATGTCTTTTGCAGGAATAATGACACCGAGGGAAAAAGTGCCCAGTACAAAGATTATGACTGTGATCAACGCACCGATGAATACCGCTTTCGGATAGTTCTTGGAGGGATTGTTTACATCCTTCACATGGATACCGCCCATTTCCATTCCGGCATAGAAGAGGAAGATACTTGCGGCAAGTACCACATTGTCAAAATTCGTCAGGTCAGGGAAGAAACTGCTGTGGAAGTCCATGTTGGAGTGCCCGCCCGTAGCGAGATAGACAATGCCCAAAATAATCAGCAGGGCCGCCGGAATGATAGTACCGACCATGCCACCCACCTTTGCCACTTTTCCTACCCAGCCCATGCCTTTCATTGAAATGAAAGTTGCCAGCCAGTAGATTACGAGCACCACTGCCAGCGTGTAGTACTTGTTGTTTGCCAACGACATGTCGTGCACATCGTTCATACCGATGAAAGCAATGGATACGGCACCGAATGTCAACACAGTGGGATACCAGATTGTGCTTTCAATCCACTGCACCCAGATAGCGAGGAAGCCGAGTTTCTTTCCGTAGGCTTCACCCACCCAGCGGAACACACCGCCTTGCTTGTCCTGAAACATGGCAGCCAGCTCAGCGGCGACAAGTGACGTCGGGATGAGAAAGACTATGGCTGCAAATAAGTAGTAGAAAGCCGAACTCATTCCGTATACGGCTTCGGCGGGCAGTCCGCGAAGGGATACTACTGCCGTCACATTCATGATTGCCAGGGTAAATACGCCCAGCTTTACTGTTTGTTTAATATTTGCCATAAATTAAGGTTTTAGGTGAGAAAATCATTCTTTTTGTAATAGTCCTGTTTTTCCTTATTACGCCTCTCTACCAGACTTGTTACATATACTGTGAAAATGGGAAACATCATCATCCCTAATGCCGCCAACAGAACGGACAACACCCGCCCGGTGGCAGTGACCGCTATGATATTGGAACCCACCGTTGTCACATCCATGAACGCCCACCACAAAGCATCGCCATAACCTGTTACCAAAGGATTGGTTCCATGCTCCATGACATAAAAGGCAAGACTTGAAAAGTAGACGGTAGCCAATAGCATTGTCAGATAGGACACGAACAAGCCCGATGCACGATTGTACGTCAGCCAGCCCACCACGATAGCCATTGCATACCCGCCCCGCACCAACGGGATGAAACGCAGCATATAAGTAATCTCGGGTGAAAATGTCCAACCCATGTAGGCAATGATATTCTGATAGGGAATGGCCACCAAAAGGAAGATGAAATGTGTGGCGACATAGCGCTTCCAGTTGGTTGCCAAAATCCATTCCAATACAAAATCAGCCAGAAACAATGCGCAAATCCATAACTGCACTTCCATGTACACCGATTGCTCGTAGAAAGGGATGCCTTTGAACGTGTCAACGGATATACTGATAACCAAGAACAGCGAAAGCAGCAAGATGATTACATGGAGTATGCCGTATATTCCTTTTTTCCGCACTATGAATTCTGATAGAGCTGTTTTCATATCTATTCCGTAATTGTCACATTATCACCGTTGAATACACCCAGGCCGAGCCTGTTCATGATGAGCCTGATAGACATTTGTGCTTTGACGGAGTTTCCGGCTTCATCCAGAGGAGGAGCGAAAGCGGAAATGCCCATTACACCGGGAAGTACAGCCATCACGCCACCGCCTACACCGCTTTTGGCAGGGATTCCGGCAGTGTACATCCAGTCGCCCGAATGTTCGTAGAAACCTACACTGGAAATCATGGAAGTTATTTTAGGCGCGAGTCCGGCTTCGAATACGTGTTGCCCGGTGACAGGATTAACGCCATTGTTGGCGATTGTTCCGGCTGCAATGCTCAGTTGCCCGGCTGTGACGCCCAACGAACATTGGCGGGTATAAAGGTCGAGCGCCAATTCCGGATCATCGTAGATACGGTCGTAGTTTTTCAATAGCCATGCAATGGAACGGTTATTGAAATTCGTAGCTGTCTCCGATTGGTACAGTTCGTCGATGAGCTGTGGAGCAGAGCCGCACAACTCGGTGATGTTCTGTACGATGACATTCCATTTCTTGTCGGAATCACCCGTCGGCTGCACCATGGAACAAGCGGATATAGCGCCTGCATTGACCAATGGAGTGGAGGGGTGGTCGTTCTCCAATAAAATGGCAATGATAGAGTTGAACGGCAGGCCCGTTGCATCGGCGCCGATCATGTCCAATACTTTCTGTGCACCGTACTGGCGCAGGATGAGTATGGCCGTATGTACTTTTGATACGGATTCTATGCCGAAGCGGTAATCTGTGTCTCCGATATTGATGGTCTGTCCGTTTGTCAGGCAGATGCTGAGACCGAACAGGCCGGAATCTATGTTGGCAAGATAAGGGATGTAATCCGCATTCTTGCCTCCTGTTTGCTTTTTCACCTCATCATAGACTTCTTGGGCAACTTCCCTGATCTGTGAAATTGATATTTTTTTTTCCATAATCTATATAATAATATGGAATAAGGAATAGGAGATTTGAGTTTCAGTCTCCTAAAGCCTTATTCGATATATTGTTTAATGTATTAAAACAATAGAGCAGTGGAATGATAAGCTGATTCTTGCTTTATCATTTTTTGTGGCGTCTTCCGCCATGATTGAATATTTTGCTTTCTACCGGCAGATTCTTCTCCTGAGCCATGCGGGTAGGGGTGGGGTAGTCCAGCTTTTCCAGTTCGGCAATGGCATTCTTTATGTCGCCCAGCAGCATGTCTGCCATGTCGCGGCTGAATCCCTGACGGACAACGACACGCATCACAATATATTCCTCCAGTTTGGAAGGCAGCGTATATGCCGGAACCATCCAACCATGTTGTGAAAGTTTGTCCTGCAAGTCGTAGAGAGTCCATTTGGCTGTCTTGGCGTATTCCGGTTTCAGATACCAGATGAACAACGGATTCACCACCTCATTAGAGTAATTGACAAACGGAGCCATTTTCCCTATTTCATCATGGATGTACTTGGCTATTGTGAGTGAATTGTATTGTACCTCTTTGTAACCTTGAAAACCTAAACGGATGAATTGATAGTATTGCCCTAAGATTTGTGCGGCAGGACGGGAGAAGTTCAATCCGACTTGGGTAATATTGGCACCGAGATAGTTTACACTGAAGGACATCTCTTCGGGCAGGTATTCCTTGCCTTTCCAAACCACCCATCCCAGACCCGGATACACCAAGCCGAACTTATGGCCGCTGACACTGATGGAGAGCACCCATTTCAGACGGAAGTCCCATTTCTTTTCCGGATACAGGAACGGAAGGATGAAACCGCCGCTTGCAGCATCCACGTGGATGGGAATGTCGTAACCGGTTTTGGCATTGTAGGCGTCGAGCGCTTTGTCAAGGGCTTCGACATCATCATTCAGTCCTGTCCATGTGACACCCTGTATAGGCACGATACAGATTGTGTTTTCATCACACATCTTCAGGGCTTCTTCGGGGTCGAGTGTGGTCTTGTCGAGGGTCAAAGGCACTTCGCGCATTTCTATTTGCCACAACTGGGCAAACTTCTCCCATACCACTTGGAAACCGGTTGAAATAACGAAGTTCGGCTTGTCGAACGGCTTGCCTTGCGCCTGACGTTTTTTGCGCCAGCGCAGCCACGCGGCTACACCGCCCAGCATACATGCTTCTGAAGAACCGATGGCGAGTGCGCCTGTCTTCCACGTATCTTTTTCCGGAGAATTCCACAGATTGGCGACGATGTTGATGCACTTGCCGTTCATTACGGCGATGCGGGGATACTCGGTTTCGTCAATGTAGTTGATGTTGATGGCTTCGTTCATTAGCTTGGTTGCATATTCGTCCATATAGGTCGTGACGAACGTAGCCAGATTCAGGCGGGGCTGGGTTTGGGCAAAGGTCTCATCTTTCACCATCTGGTAAGCGATTTCGGGAGTGGTGGGCCCATCGGGAATTTTTTCCACCGGTGAGGGTTGTAACATACGGTTTGAACCGAATACGTCTGTTTTGGCATCTCCCTTTCTGAAATTCAAATCTTCCATATAACTATAAGTTTTTAAAGGTTTAGGCGGCGGGGACCTTCCCCGTCGAATTGTCCACAACAACGACCCTCGGAAAAGAAAGTTCCGGCGTTTTACATTATTTGGCGTTTATTAAATGGGGGAGAAATGAAAGAGGCCACAGAGTTTCTTATTCTTGCAAGAATGAGAAACTCTGTGGCCTCCGGATGTGAAAACCGTTTTTTTTATACTTTTATCTCGTCATATTTCATTCCAAATACATCTGCTACTGCTTTATAGGTCACTTTTCCTTCCACCACATTCAGGCCTAACGCCAATGCCGGATCGTCTTTGCAAGCCTGTTTCCAACCTTTGCAGGCTAAAGCTACGGTATAGGGCAATGTGGCATTGGTCAGCGCCATGGTGGATGTGAACGGGACAGCGCCGGGAATATTGGCTACTGCATAGTGCACAATGCCGTCTACGACATACGTAGGCTCACTGTGAGTAGTGGGGTGGGAGGTTTCAAAACAGCCACCCTGATCAATGGCTACATCCACAAGTACGGTTCCGGGCTTCATCATTTTCAGCATGTCTCTTGTAATCAGGTGGGGAGCTTTATCGCCGGGAATAAGGACAGAACCTATCACCAGATCTACGGTAGGCAGTTCCATTTTGATGTTATGAAGTGAAGAATAGAGTGTTTTTACGTTTTTGGGCAATACTTCGCTGAGATAGCGCAAGCGTGGCAGATTCACATCTGTAATCATTACCTCGGCTCCCATTCCGGCAGCCATTTGTGCGGCATTAGTGCCTACGATGCCGCCCCCTAAAATAAGTACGCGTGCAGGACGTACCCCCGGCACGCCACCCATTAGTTTTCCTTTTCCACCCTGCGGTTTCTCCAAAAAACGGGCGCCTACTTGGGTAGCCATGCGCCCTGCCACTTCGCTCATAGGGGTGAGCAATGGCAATGAATGGTCTTCTTTCTCTACGGTTTCGTAGGCGATACATACAGCACCGCTTTCAATCATGGCTTCGGTCAGAACTTTATCGGCCGCAAAGTGGAAATAGGTAAATACCACTTGTCCCTTTTTAATCAGTTTGTACTCCGGTGCAATGGGTTCCTTTACCTTGACAATCATGTCGGCTATGGCATAGACGTCTTCAATGGCAGGCAGGATTTGCGCACCTACGGCGATGTAATCGTCGTCAGAGAACCCACTGTTTATGCCTGCTGTTGCCTGCATATATACCGTATGACCTTTCTTCACCAACTCGGCTACTCCGGCAGGGGTCATTCCTACTCGGTTCTCGTTGTTCTTGATTTCTTTGGGGACTCCGATAATCATAATGTCATCTGTTAATGGTTAAACATGCTGCAAGATAGCGATTTCTCTGTCTCATTGTCATTCTGTACCAGGTGTTTTACAACAGAAAATGCCGGGTTGTTCGATGAGGAAGGTGGCAGGATTATTCTTTTTTGTTTAGGCGGAGAGAACTATTCTTGTTATATTTGCATGCATTTAAAAAATAAGATATGGGCTATAAGAATATAAAACACTCTATACTTTTTTCTTTTTTATTTTGGGTGGGCAGTGTGCAAAGCGGGCATGCACAGGAAACCGCCGGGCAGGAAGCTGTTCCGGAGATGCAAACGGCTGTTTTCACTCCTCCTTTTGATTTCCCTATCACCTTTTCAGGCAATTTCGGCGAGATACGTTCCAACCATTTTCATGGCGGGCTGGACTTCAAAACCGGTGGTGTTATAGGCAAACCTGTGCATGCTTTGGCAGACGGGCATATCTCCCGTATCCGAGTGACGCATGGCTCAGGGTATGTGCTCGATGTGGATTATGATAACGGTTATTCCACTATCAACCGCCACCTCAGCGCTTTTACAGGCGATGTGGCCCGGAGAGTGAAAGAATTGCAGTATGAAAAGGAGAGTTGGGAAGTGGAGATCGTTCCCGAACCGGGAGAATATCCGGTAAAGGCAGGGCAGGTGATAGCCCTTAGCGGGAATACGGGATATTCTTTTGGCCCTCATCTGCATTTGGATATGATTGAGTCGGCAACAGGGGATTATATTGATCCGCTGCCTTTTTTTATGGAAAAAGTGAAAGACAACACTGCCCCTCATGCCGAGGGCATCATCCTGTTTCCGCAATCGGGCAAAGGGGTGGTAAACGGAAAACAGACGCGCCAGACCTTTCCGGCAAGTCCAGCAAAGCCTATCACAGCCTGGGGATTGATTGGAGTGGGAATCCGCGCTTATGACCATATGGATGGGGTGGGCAACCGTTATGGCGTGCATACCGTTATTCTGGAAGTGGACGGGATGGAAGTGTTTCGCAGTGTGGTAGACCGCTTTGCTTACGAAGAAAACCGTTATATCAACTCATGGACACATGGGCAGTACATGAAATCGTTCGTCGAACCGGGCAACCGTCTGCGTATGCTGCATGCGTCTAACGGCAACCGGGGACTGATAGAAATCAATGAAGAGCGTCCCTATCGTTTGGTATATACCTTGAGTGATGCTTTAGGTAACACCTCGAAAGTCCGTTTCACCATACAGGGCAGGAATACCGCTATCCGTCCGGTGGAGCATCGCGAAAAATATGCCTTCAAATGGGATAAAACCAATTATCTTCAGGAGCCCGGACTGGAACTGGTTGTGCCGCGGGGAATGTTGTATGATGATGTGTGGTTGAACTATTCCGTACGCGCCGATAGTGGCGACGTGGCTTTTACCTATCAGTTGAACGACACCCGTATTCCCATGCATGGAGCGTGCGAGATGCGTATCGGCTTACGTCGTGATGATTTGGAAGATAAGTCGAAATATTATGTGGCCGGCGTTACCGCCAAAGGCGGAAAATATAGCGTAGGCGGGGTTTATGAGGATGGTTTTATGAAAGTCCGCATCCGGGACTTGGCCACTTATACGGTAGCAGTCGATACCGTACCGCCGGAGATCATTCCGCTTAATCCTCAGCAATGGGGACGTACGGGCCGCATAGTCTTTAGAGCTAAGGACAAAGGGACGGGAGTCAATAGCTACCGCGGAACGATAGACGGGAAGTATGCACTGTTTGGCAAACCCAATTCCATTAGTGGCAATCTGGTTTGCGAGCTCGACCCCGAACATGTGAAGAAAGGCGGTAGGCATACTGTGGAAATGACCGTAACGGACGGTTGCGGCAATCAAACTGTCAGGCAGTTCCATTTTGTATGGTGAAATAGGAGGGGCTGTATCCTTTGAAATCCCTTTATAGCATTGTGATATAATAAATTCAATAATAATTCAAAGTATGAAAAGATTAACTCTCTCCGTCATGTTGGTAGTGGCAGTTGTGGCAAACACTTTTGCCTGCACCAATCTTATTGTAGGTAAGAATGTATCTACGGACGGTTCTACAATTGTTTCCTATTCTGCCGACTCCTATGGATTGTTTGGCGAGTTGTATCATTATCCCGCAGGCATGCACAAGAAAGGCACATTGATTGATGTGCACGAGTGGGACACCGGCAAGTATCTCGGTCAGATAGAGCAGGCGCGCCAAACTTACAACGTTATCGGCAATATGAACGAATTTCAGCTTACTATCGGTGAGACGACTTTCGGCGGGCGTCCGGAACTGGTGGATACTACCGGTATCATTGATTATGGAAGCCTTATTTATCTCGGTCTGCAACGTTCGCGCACAGCCCGCGAAGCTATCAAAGTGATGACAGACCTTGTGCAGGAATACGGTTATTACAGCAGCGGCGAATCCTTTACGATTGCCGATCCTAATGAAATCTGGATTATGGAAATGATAGGCAAGGGACCCGGTGTACGTGGCGCCGTATGGGTTGCTGTCCGCGTGCCCGATGATTGCATCTCCGCACATGCCAACCAAAGCCGTATCCACCAGTTCGATATGAATGACAAGAACAACTGCATGTATTCTCCCGATGTCATATCCTTTGCCCGCGAGAAAGGCTATTTCGACGGAGTGAACAAAGATTTCAGTTTTGCAAATGCTTATGCACCGCTTGACTTTGGCGCTCGTCGTTACTGCGAAGCCCGCGTGTGGAGTTACTTTAATATGTTCACAGCTCGCGGCAACGAGTTCCTACCTTATATATTAGGCGATACGGATACCCCGATGCCGTTGTTTGTGAAGCCCAACCGCAAAATCTCCGTACAAGATGTAAAGAATGCCATGCGCGACCATTACGAGGGTACTCCCCTCGACATCAGTAGGGATTTCGGTGCAGGACCGTATCACACTCCCTACCGCCTTTCTCCTCTTTCCTTTAAAGTAGGCGATAAGGAATACTTCAACGAACGCCCTATCTCTACCCAGCAGAGTGGTTTTGTATTCGTGGCACAGATGCGTTCCACTTTGCCCGATGCTATCGGCGGCGTATTGTGGTTTGGTACGGACGATGCCAACATGACTGTATTTACTCCCGTATATTGCTGTACGGACAAAGTTCCCGTATGCTATTCGCGCGTGGACGGTGCAGACTATATCACTTTCTCATGGAACTCCTCTTTCTGGATTTTCAACTGGGTCTCCAATATGGTATATCCTCGCTATGACCTGATGATTGGCGATGTGCGTGCCACACAGACCGAGCTCGAAACAACCTTCAACGAAGCACAGGAAGGCATTGAGACCGCTGCTGCCAAACTCTTGGAGAAAGATCCGGCTAAAGCGAAAACATTCTTGACAAACTATACCAATATGACTGCCCAAAGCACGCTCGATGCATGGAAGCGTCTGGGCGAATTCATGATTGTGAAATATAATGACGGCGTTGTTAAACGTATGAAAGACGGTAAGTTTGAACGTAATTCTATCGGACAACCGGCAGGCGTGGTCCGTCCGGGTTACCCGAAAGAGTTTCTTGAAGAGTATGTCAAACAGACCGGCGACAGATATAAAATGCCTCAATGACAGTTTGGGCAAATGAGATATTTCGTTCATATTCTTAGTAAATACTGTACAGATTTGTGAATCTACGGTAAAAAAAATTAGGATATTTGAACTTAATCTTCTACATTTGTGTCTTAACAAACAATTGAAGTATTAACCTTTAAAATAGAAATAGTCTTATGGAAAATCAGGAACTGATTAAACAGGTCACTGAGAAAGCTGAAAAATGGCTTACCCCGGCTTATGATGCCGAAACTCAGGCAGAAGTGAAACGTATGTTGGAAAATCCAGATAAAACCGAACTGATAGAGTGTTTTTATAAAGACTTGGAATTTGGTACAGGCGGCTTGCGTGGTATCATGGGCGCAGGCAGCAACCGTATGAATATTTATACGGTAGGCGCTGCTACCCAGGGATTGGCTAACTATCTGAACAAATGTTTCAAAGATAAAGAACAAATTTCCGTAGTAGTGGGCCACGATTGCCGTAACAACAGTCGTAAGTTCGCTGAGATCTCGGCTGATATTTTTTCTGCAAACGGCATCAAGGTTTATCTCTTTGAGGATTTGCGTCCCACTCCGGAGGTTTCCTTTGCTATCCGTCATCTGGGCTGCCAAAGCGGTATCAACCTGACTGCAAGCCATAACCCGAAAGAATACAACGGTTACAAGGCCTATTGGGATGATGGTGCGCAGGTACTTGCCCCGCACGATACAGCCATTATTGATGAGGTAAACAAAGTGACTGTTGAGGACATCAAGTTCAAAGGCAACAAAGATTTGATTCAGATTATCGGTGAGGACATAGATAAGGTGTATCTGGATAAAGTCCATGCCCTTTCCATTGATCCGGAAGTGATTAAGCGTCAGAAAGACCTTAGCATCGTCTATACTCCGCTCCATGGTGCAGGTAGGGTACTCATTCCTGCTTCCTTGAAAGAGTGGGGCTTTGAGAATGTGCACTGTGTACCCGAACAAATGGTAAAGAGCGGAGATTTCCCGACAGTTGTTTCTCCGAATCCTGAAAATGCGGAAGCCCTTTCCATGGCAATCGAACTCGCCAAGAAGATTGATGCAGACATCGTAATGGCAAGTGATCCTGATGCAGACCGCGTGGGTATGGCATGCAAGGACGACAAAGGCGAATGGGTGCTGATTAACGGCAATCAGACTTGCTTGCTTTTCCTGTACTACATCATCAAGAACCGTATCGCAACCGGCAAGATGCAACCTACGGATTTCATCGTAAAGACCATTGTCACTACCGAGCTCATCAAAGCTGTTGCCGATAAGAACAAGATTGAAATGATCGACTGCTACACCGGTTTCAAGTGGATTGCCCGCGAGATCCGTCTGCGTGAAGGCAAACAACAATACATCGGTGGAGGTGAAGAGAGCTACGGTTTCCTTGCCGAAGATTTCGTTCGCGATAAAGATGCTGTTTCGGCCTGCTCACTGTTGGCTGAGATTTGTGCTTGGGCAAAGGATCAGGGCAAGACACTGTATGACATCTTAATGGACATTTATGTGGAATATGGCTTCTCTAAAGAAACTACCGTTAATGTGGTGAAACCGGGTAAGAGTGGTGCAGATGAAATCAAGGCCATGATGGATAATTTCCGCGCTAATCCGCCGAAAGAAATCGGTGGTTCTGCCGTTGAGCTGGTCAAGGACTATAAGACGCTGAAAGCTACGGATGCTCAAGGTAACTCAACAGCTTTGAATATGCCTGAAACATCGAATGTTCTCCAGTATTTCACAGTAGACGGCACGAAGATTTCCGTTCGTCCTTCCGGAACGGAACCCAAGATTAAATTCTACATTGAAGTGAAGGGTGAAATGGGATGTCCCAAGTGCTACGGCAGTGCCAATGCTGAAGCTGAAAAGAAAGTGGAAGCAGTACGCAAATCACTCGGTATCTAAGAAGGTTTAATTCTTACATATAGGAAAGGTGCAGGTGGCAGAAGCCGCTTGCACCTTTTGTGTTTTATGATGGTAAATGTGTGGTGGTTCCGAATGTATTAAGTTTCTTTTATATTCTTTATGCCAGTCTGCAAATCATTCTCCGTTGAATACTGTTCTTATATGCGACAGAGGTCAACAGTTAATAGATAGTATGACAGATTGCGGTTGCACGCCAATTGGTTGATGTGAATGAGAGTCGTTTCATTCGTAGTTGTTCGTTTGCGAGTGCGTGTTTTCCGCAATCTGTTTTTTTGTTTCTTTTCCCCTTTGAGTCTTTAATGCTTTTAAAACTCTTTGGTTCCTTACCTCTTTAGTTATTATTTTCCAGCCACCAGTCAATCAATTTTCGTGCAATGCTTAGCTTGCGTGGAATTTCCGGCAGGTTGTCTTTGGAATAGAATGAGCCGGAACTGAGTTCGTCGGCTTGCAGCTTGATTTCCCCACTTTCATAGTCGGCAATGAAGCCCACCATTAATCCGCTGGGATAGGGCCAGGGCTGGCTGCCGAAGTAAGTGATGTTCTTCACCTTTAGTCCGGTTTCTTCCATGACTTCCCGTTCTACGCATTGCTCCAAAGTTTCGCCAGCCTCAAGGAAGCCGGCTACCAGTCCATGAAAAGTGCCGCGGAAGTTGCGTGCATGTACCAGCAGTATCTCTTTACCTTTCCGTATCAGTACGATGATTGCCGTAGATACGGGAGGGTACATTTCATTTCCACATTTCGGGCATTTCTTCATGATAGGGGTTTGCTGTTCCATAGGAGTGCCGCATACGGGGCAGAAACGGCTATGCTCGTCCCAATAGAGTATCTGGAATGCCTTTCCGGCGGACAGGTATTCGTCTGCGGAAATGTAGTCGTACGAAGCCCGCAAGCCTATCATTACCCATTCTTCGGTTTCTGCGACGGGCTGTCCCGTAGCAAATGCCCGCACTTGCTTACCGTTGGGCGGGAATACGTCGTGTATATTGCTTCCGCTTTCCGGTGCCAAGGGGGGATTTATGCTGACGGGTACGCTGTATTTTATCTCTCCTTTTTCCGTATATCCTTTCTTCAATAGCAGTTGGTCCTTGAAGAAGACGAACCACTGCGTGGAGGGTTTGATTTCTGTTGAATCTTCCATTGCTTGTTATTTTTTTGGGGGGGATGAACACGAGAACACAGAGGCACAGAGATTCTTTTCAAAGAGATAAAGCATTAATTTCTGTGTCTTTGTGCCTCTATGTTCGCCCCCTAAATTTCGTTTGCTGTGTCTTTTTCTTGCCGCACATAGACCGTTGACCTTCCCATCCCGCGGCGGCGCAGGAACCCTTGCAGGATGAATTTGTTCAGTTCGTCTATGGCGGCATGTCTGGTCAGCCCGCTCAATTGGATGTATTCGTTTTTGTTGATGCATACATTCCGCTTGAGGAACAGTTCCAGTTCGGCTTTTCTTGTTTCTTCGGTGGTCTCTACTGCCTTTTTCGATTTCTTGGTAGTGGAGTGTACACGTTCCAACGTCATTTTTTTCTTGATGTTGTTGCGGAACGTGCTGCTGATGCGCAGGTGTACGTTTTGGAATTGGACGGATTCGGAGCGGATTTTCTTTTTCTCGTCGTCGGTCTCGCGCAAACATTTCAGTGAAGTGCTGAAGAATCCGAGTTCTCCCAGCTCCACGATGTTTCCGTTGGCAAGGAGGTCGCACAACTCGTCAATGCAGGCATCCAATGCTGCCCCTATCACATTCTTGGGCAGATGTTGGAAAGTTGCGATATGTTCCACAAACTCCTTTTGGGTATAAGTCCTTTTCGGGCAGATACGTGCATGGAGTGATTTCTTGTCTTCTTTCCCGTCGGGCGAAGGCGTTTCGTAAAGGTCGTAATACGCGCTCATAAGATATTTATTTTTGTTTATAGCGATAAACAGTTCTCGTCGCTTCGGGGAATTATTTTTGTCGCTAAGCGGATTAATTTTCTTCTTCCTAAAAACTAATCGTCCGACAACTGTTGCATTATCGTTCGACAGTTGTTTAATTATCGTCCGACAGCTGTCGGACGAAACAGAAACGGGTATGGGACGATTAATTCTTAGTGAGCAAAGGTATAAAATATTGTGATACGAAAGGTAGTGTTTGGGGAGAAAAAAAATCCCCCGTTAAGGACGAGGGAACCTAATGTTTTCACAACGGAATAATCCTTATTGTGACTTGCTTCATTTTAGTATGGCAAATGTATAAAATAAATATGGAAATACAATACTTATATTAATAAAAAAAAATACCTTTGAAGAGAATACTCAAAATATGATACTATGAAAACGATACTTGGATTGGATTTGGGAACCAATAGTGTAGGATGGGCTGTAATAAACTCTGTAATTAAAGAGCAGGCCGAAAGAATTTGGATAGAAATGGCCGGAAGCAGGATTATTCCGATGGATGCTGCTGTATTGGGAGATTTCGACAAAGGGAATTCTATATCGCAAACATCTGAAAGGACACGACTCAGAGGGGCTCGCCGGTTGCGCGAACGTCAATTGTTACGTCGTGAACGATTACATAAAGTGTTGAATATTTTAGGTTTTTTGCCCAATCATTACTTAGAATATATTGATTTTGAGAAGCATCCCGGAAAATTCTTAGCCGATGCCGAGCCTAAATTAGCGTGGGTAAAAGATGAGCAAGGGAAATATACTTTTTTATTTCAAGCTGCATTTGATGAAATGTTGGCGGATTTTGCAATACATCAGCCTTCATTGGTTTCTGGTGATAAAAAGATACCTTACGATTGGACAATTTATTATCTTCGCAAGAAAGCTTTGACAGAAATGATTAGTAAGGAAGAATTGGCTTGGATTCTTTTGAACTTTAATCAGAAACGCGGTTATTATCAACTTAGAGGAGAAGAGGAGGAAGACAATGCCGGGAAATCAGTTGAATTTTATGCGTTGAAAGTGCTGACAGTGGAAGCGACTGATGAAAAGAAAGGCCGGGACGTATGGTATAATGTACATTTGGAAAACGGTTGGATATATCGTAGAAGCAGCAGTGTGCCTTTGGATTGGGAAGGTCAGGTAAAAGAGTTTATTGTAACGACTGACTTGAATCCGGATGGTACTCCGAAATTAGATAAATATGGAGAGGTAAAGCGTTCTTTCAGAGCTCCTAAGGAGGATGACTGGATGTTGATAAAGAAAAGGACTGAAGCTGACATTGCCAATACTCATAAAACTGTTGGAGCCTATATTTATGATACTTTGTTGCAGAAACCGCAACAAAAAATAATAGGAAAACTGGTGAAGACGGTGGAGCGGAAACTTTATAGGGACGAACTGAGCTTGATATTGCAGAAACAGTGTGCTTTTCATGCTGAGTTGCAGGACAGAGCTTTATATGCGAGGTGTGTTGAAGCATTGTATCCGAGCAATGAAGTGCGACGGAAGAATATAGCCAATCGGGATTTTGTTTATTTATTAATGGATGATATCTTGTTTTATCAAAGGCCGTTAAAAAACAAAAAGTCGTTGATAGCCAATTGTCCTTACGAGGAGAATGAATATGTAGATCGGGAAACGGGCGAAATAAAAAAGGCTCCTTTAAAATGTATAGCCAAATCACATCCTCTTTTTCAAGAGTTCCGTTTGTGGAATTTCCTTTCTAATATTCGGATATACCAGAAAGAAAAAGAAATAAATGGAACTTTACATCTTGATGTGGATGTGACAGCAGAGTTCCTGAAAACAGAGGATGATTATGTGGCATTGTTTGATTGGCTGAATTCTCGGAAGGAAATAGAACAAAAGACCTTCCTGAAATACCCTAAATTTGGATTGAAAAAGGAAATCAGTAATTATCGGTGGAATTATGTAGAAGATAAACAGTATCCGTGCAATGAGACACGGCATGCTATTCTTTCCAGTTTGGAAAAAGCCAATGTCTGTATTGATTTCTTGTCAAATGAGAAAGAGGTAGCTTTGTGGCATATTCTATATTCTGTAAGTGACAAGCAGGAAATAGAGAAAGCTTTACGCACTTTTGCGGCAAAGAATGGGTTGGATGAATCTTTTGTGGAAGCGTTTAAGAAGTTCCCTCCATTCAAATCTGAATATGGGGCTTATTCTGCCAAGGCGATAAAAAAAATGTTGCCTTTGATGAGATGCGGAAAATATTGGGACGTGTCTTCGATTGATGATACAACCAAAGAAAGAATCAAAAAGATTGTTACAGGTGAGTATGACGAGAGAATATCCGTCAAGGTTAGGGATAAGGTGATGAACTTATCGGATATTTCTTGTTTTAGGAGGCTTCCATTATGGCTGGCTTGTTACATTGTGTACAATCGTCATTCGGAGGATAAAGAGGCGGTCAAATGGGAAAGTCCTGCGGATATTGATGCTTATTTGGCTTCTTTTAAGCAACATTCATTACGCAATCCTATTGTGGAACAAGTGATAACCGAAACATTGCGTGTTGTACGGGATATTTGGAAGCAGGTGGGGAGAATTGATGAAATCCATATAGAGTTAGGACGTGAGATGAAAAATCCTGCGGATAAACGTAAAAGAATGACTGCGCAGATTTTGGAAAATGAGAATGCCAATCTGCGTATAAAGGCATTGCTTGCTGAATTTATGAATCCGGAATATGAGATAGAGAATGTTCGTCCTTATTCACCAAGCCAGCAAGAAATCTTGCGGATTTATGAAGATACGGTTTTACATGCCGAAGACCAATTGCCTGAAGAGATAGATGCAATATTGAAAAAGTTCAATAGCAGTAAAGTGCCGACCAAATCAGAGTTCCTGCGTTATAAATTATGGCTGGAGCAGAAATATCGTTCGCCTTATACCGGTGAGCTGATACCTTTGGGCAAGTTGTTTACTGCTGCTTATGAGATAGAGCATGTCATTCCTCAATCCCGCTATTTTGATGATTCATTTTCCAATAAGGTGATATGTGAGTCTGCTGTGAATAAGTTGAAAGACAATCAGCTGGGATATGAATTTATCAAGAACCATCATGGGCAGAAAGTTGAAGTGGGTTTTGGAAAATCGGTCGAAATCTTTTCTGTGGATAGTTACGAAAGATTTGTAAAAGAGCAATATGCCAAATCTGCCGTGAAAATGAAAAAATTGTTGATGGATGATATTCCCGAACAATTTATAGAACGGCAGTTGAATGATAGCCGGTACATCAGTAAGGTGATTAAGGGACTTTTGTCAAATATTGTTCGTGAAAAGAATGATAGCGGTGAATATGAACTGGAGGCTGTTTCCAAAAATATAGTAGTTTGCACAGGAAGCGTGACGGACAGGCTGAAAAGGGATTGGGGAATGAATGATGTCTGGAACAGTATTGTATATCCCCGTTTTGAACGTTTAAACTCCTTGACTGATACTCAGAGTTTTGGGCATTGGGAGAATAAAAGCGGGAAGAAAGTCTTTCAAACGGAGTTGCCTCTTGAATATCAAAAAGGATTCAGCAAGAAACGCATTGACCATCGGCATCACGCTATGGATGCAATAGTGATAGCTTGTGCTACGCGGAATCATGTGAACTACCTAAGCAATGAGTCTGCAAGCCGGAATGCGAAAATCTCTCGTTATGATTTGCAAAGATTATTGTGTGACAAGAACAGGACAGATGATAATGGGAATTATAAGTGGGTTATAAAGAAGCCATGGGATACTTTTACGCAAGATGCGAGGGAGGTATTGAGCAAAATAGTGGTTAGCTTGAAGCAGAATTTGCGCATTATAAATAAGACAACTAACGTTTATAGGCATTTTGATGCAACTGTGAATCGTGTTTATCAGAAACAGAAAACCGGTGATAGTTGGGCTATCCGTAAACCGATGCACAAAGATACAGTCTTTGGAGCGGTGAACCTGAGAAAAGTAAAAGTTGTGCGATTATCGGTCGCCTTGGATACTCCTGCCATGATTGTTGACAAAAGAGTGAAGAATAAAGTGTTTGAACTGCTGTCTTATAAATATGATAAGAAGAGAATTGAAAAATATTTTAAAGAAAATGCTTTCTTGTGGAAAGAACTGGATTTGGCTAAAGTTGCAGTTTATTATTTTACAGAAGCTACGACAGAGCCTTTGGTCGCAGTACGCAAACCTCTCGATTCAACTTTCAATGAGAAGAAAATAAAAGAATCGGTAACAGACACCGGTATACAGAAAATACTTCTAAATCATTTGTGTACAAAGGAAGGAAAGCCCGATTTAGCATTTTCTGCGGAAGGCATAGAGGAAATGAACCGTAATCTTTTGCAGCTGAATAATGGTAAAAGTCATCAGCCGATATATAAGGTGAGGGTGTATGAACCACGTGGAAATAAATTTAGTGTCGGTGTACTTGGTAATAAAGGGACTAAATGGGTGGAAGCTGCCAAAGGAACCAATTTGTTTTTCGCTATTTATATAACGGAGGATGGAAAAAGAACGTATGAGACTATTCCTTTAAATATGGTTATAGAGCGTGAGAAACAAGGACTTGTTCCTGTTCCGGATAGAAATGAAAAGGGAGATAAACTGTTGTTTTGGCTGTCTCCTAATGATTTGGTATATCTGCCAACTGAAGAAGAACGGGAATTTGGTAGGATAAATGAGCCGATAGATAGGGGGAGGATTTATAAGATGGTAAGTTGTACAGGAAATGAAGGGCATTTCATTCCTGCAAACGTGGCTAATCCGATAGTACCTGTTATTGAGTTGGGCAGTAATAATAAGGCACAAAGAGCATGGACTAATGAAATGATAAAAGATATTTGTATCCCTATTAAAGTTGATAGATTGGGTCATATTATAGAAGTTAAGTATAGAATAGATGAATAATATAAAGTTATTTCAAGAAAAAAAGATCCGTTCCGTATGGAACGAGGAAGAACAGCAATGGTGTTTTTCTGTTGTAGATGTAGTTGGTGTATTGACCGATAGTGTGAATCCTACAGACTATCCTGAATTGGCCCAAGAACGTATGAAGGAACTCTATGAATAGAAAGGTTATCCCAAAGATTGGATTGACAAGCGTTTGAGAGGTATTGCCATTCGTTAGAGTCTGACGGATGAGTGGAAGGAAAGGGGAATTACGGAAAAAAGTGATTATGCTATTCTTACGGCAGAATTTCTAAAGCAACGTTTGGACTGACTCCCTCAGACCATAAGATATATAAAGTACTGACAAAGAAAAATCAAAATCTTCGTGGCCACATGTCTGATTTGGAACTGATTTTTACGATGCTTGGTGAGATAAACAAGTGGCACAGCGTGGCGGAAACATTGCTGGGGTGGCTCGTGAGCAAGCCGAAAAAGAGTTGGGTGGTAGTGTTGTTTCTCCTGAAAATTTTCTATCGGATTCCGATAAGCAGGATGATACTTTAGAACTTCCTTTCTTTGAAAATAATGAATGAATAATTATAAAATCTATATGCTATGATTAAGAAAACACTTTATTTCGGAAATCCTGTTTATCTGTCTTTGAAAAATGCTCAGTTGGTGATAAAATTGCCGGAGGTGGTGAAAATCAGTGCTTTGCCCGAAGGGTTCAAGCAAATGTCCGAGGTAACTAAACCTATAGAAGATATTGGAGTAGTGGTGTTGGACAATAAGCAGATAACCATTACTTCGGGAGTGTTGGAGGCTTTACTTGAAAATAATTGTGCAGTCATAACCTGCGATTCTAAAAGTATGCCGGTTGGTTTAATGCTTCCTTTGTATGGGAATACTACACAGAATGAAAGGTTTCGTCATCAACTTGGTGCTTCTCTGCCATTAATGAAGCAACTTTGGCAGCAAACGATAAAAACCAAAATAGAAAATCAGGCAGTGGTATTGCGTGAGTGTGTTGGGGAAGAAATAAAGTGTATGAAGGTATGGGCTGCCGATGTGAAGAGTGGGGATCCAGATAACTTGGAGGCTCGTGCGGCTGCTTATTATTGGAAGAATTTGTTTAAGATAGAGGGCTTTACAAGAGATAGAGAAGGTATTCCTCCTAATAATCTGTTGAATTATGGGTATGCCATTTTGCGAGCAGTTGTTGCTCGTGGATTGGTTACGAGTGGACTTTTGCCTACTTTAGGGATACATCACCATAATCGTTATAATGCTTATTGCCTGGCAGATGATATAATGGAACCCTATCGTCCGTATGTGGATAGATTGGTATATGATGTGTTCAAGGAAGAAGAATTGGATTGTGTTGAATTGACGAAAGAACTGAAAGCGAGGTTATTGACAATTCCTACATTAGAAACTGTTATCTCAGGGAAGCGTAGTCCCTTGATGGTGGCTGTGGGACAGACTACAGCTTCTCTGTATAAATGTTTCAGTGGTGAATTGCGCAAAATTTCTTATCCGGAGATGTAATGGACCGGTTTAGTGAATATCGTATTATGTGGGTGTTGGTGTTGTTTGATTTGCCTACCGAAACAAAGAAGGATAAAAAGGCGTATGCGGACTTTAAAAAAAATCTGCAAAGGGATGGATTTACCATGTTCCAATTCTCTATATATGTTCGTCATTGTGCAAGTAGTGAGAATGCAGAGGTACATATAAAAAGAGTTAAATCTTTCTTGCCGGAGCATGGAAATGTTGGAATAATGTGCATTACGGATAAACAATTTGGAAATATAGAACTTTTCTATGGAAAAAAGACAGTAGATGTAAATACCCCTGGGCAGCAATTAGAACTGTTCTGAAAAGAAAATCCCGCCATATAGCGGGATTTTCTTCTTGGAAACGACGTCTTTTTTTATTTCTAATATTTTATGTAACTATATGTATATTAGATTGTTGTTGATAATCAGTTGTTTCCAATGTTCCAAAGATACTAAAATGGGAGCAAATCACAACCATCAAAGAATGAACTACACAAGAACTGGTGTTGTTTCCAATGTTCCAAAGATACTAAAATGGGAGCAAATCACAACGGTTTGATTATGTGTATTTATCACTGTTTAGTTGTTTCCAATGTTCCAAAGATACTAAAATGGGAGCAAATCACAACTATTTTGTTTGCGATAGGCCTACCTTGTCGTTGTTTCCAATGTTCCAAAGATACTAAAATGGGAGCAAATCACAACAACACGCCGGGGCTTTTTGCCGGGCGGTTAGTTGTTTCCAATGTTCCAAAGATACTAAAATGGGAGCAAATCACAACTCAGACACCTAGTGAATTAATGGCTTGGTGTTGTTTCCAATGTTCCAAAGATACTAAAATGGGAGCAAATCACAACACCGTCACACTCTATTTCCTGAAACATGAAGTTGTTTCCAATGTTCCAAAGATACTAAAATGGGAGCAAATCACAACAGGGGGGGCTCCAGGGCTATGCCCTATGAAGTTGTTTCCAATGTTCCAAAGATACTAAAATGGGAGCAAATCACAACTTCAGCTTATGAACCCTCTCCGTTCTCTTGTTGTTTCCAATGTTCCAAAGATACTAAAATGGGAGCAAATCACAACGAATTTTACGGTATCCCTCGGCTCGTCGTTGTTGTTTCCAATGTTCCAAAGATACTAAAATGGGAGCAAATCACAACTACTTCCTCCGAATAGTCCCATTATTCCAGTTGTTTCCAATGTTCCAAAGATACTAAAATGGGAGCAAATCACAACTATTATGTGTGTGATAGACCTACCTTGTCGTTGTTTCCAATGTTCCAAAGATACTAAAATGGGAGCAAATCACAACAGAGAATCAGCAATTATTCTATGAGAGTGAGTTGTTTCCAATGTTCCAAAGATACTAAAATGGGAGCAAATCACAACGTGTCATGTACTATGTCGTTGAGCGTTTCTGTTGTTTCCAATGTTCCAAAGATACTAAAATGGGAGCAAATCACAACTTCAGACGCCGAGTGAGTTAATGGCTTGGGTTGTTTCCAATGTTCCAAAGATACTAAAATGGGAGCAAATCACAACGAATCAGCAATTATTCTATGAGAGTGATTTGTTGTTTCCAATGTTCCAAAGATACTAAAATGGGAGCAAATCACAACTTCAATCTTATAATATGTTTGACCTTCGTTGTTGTTTCCAATGTTCCAAAGATACTAAAATGGGAGCAAATCACAACTGAAAATCAGCAATTATTCTATGAGAGTGAGTTGTTTCCAATGTTCCAAAGATACTAAAATGGGAGCAAATCACAACTGCCCGCACACAATTCCTTCGGGTTCCTTGGTTGTTTCCAATGTTCCAAAGATACTAAAATGGGAGCAAATCACAACAGCCTGTATTTGACGAACATTCTCGTTATTGTTGTTTCCAATGTTCCAAAGATACTAAAATGGGAGCAAATCACAACTGACTTCTTGATGTTATTGATTTGACTGATGTTGTTTCCAATGTTCCAAAGATACTAAAATGGGAGCAAATCACAACGTGAGATTGGACGTTGGCAATACGAGGCGGGTTGTTTCCAATGTTCCAAAGATACTAAAATGGGAGCAAATCACAACCCCTGCGGGAGTTTTCCATTCTCTCTGATAGTTGTTTCCAATGTTCCAAAGATACTAAAATGGGAGCAAATCACAACGGTTTCAGGCTGTCTCGCCAAATCTTTCCGTTGTTTCCAATGTTCCAAAGATACTAAAATGGGAGCAAATCACAACGAGAATGTATATATTCGTATGTACGAGAAGTTGTTTCCAATGTTCCAAAGATACTAAAATGGGAGCAAATCACAACATCTATGTAATCATGTATAACGCACGACACGTTGTTTCCAATGTTCCAAAGATACTAAAATGGGAGCAAATCACAACTGTTATTCATAATGATAATTATTACTGAAGTTGTTTCCAATGTTCCAAAGATACTAAAATGGGAGCAAATCACAACCGAACCTGTTACGGTAACCGTAGGGGAAAAGTTGTTTCCAATGTTCCAAAGATACTAAAATGGGAGCAAATCACAACTGATATCAAGGTTATACTGATCATATTCTGTTGTTTCCAATGTTCCAAAGATACTAAAATGAGAGCAAATCACAACGTAAACCGTCCTATAAGCTGAACCTGTTCCGTTGTTTCCAATGTTTCAAAGATACTAAAATGGGAGTAAATCACAACTTTTGGAGGAAAATATCCTTCATATCATAGCTATTTTCAATGTTTCAAAGATTTTTCGATGAGTGGTAACGTAATCCAGTGTATGCAATATTGAATGACACTGGATTGTTATGTTTTCGTAATGATTCATTTGTTTTTCGATGAATTCACTGTCACTACTGCTATTTGTTCCATAGAGGCTTACGGATACCTCTTCATACATATAATCGAGATATTGTTGGGCTTGTGCCATATCTGGATATGTGTTCTTAGTTAGAAATTCCGTATTGGAGGCTGACACTTACTGTGTACAAAGGTACACAGTAAGTATATTGATAAGAGTTTTATTCGTTTTTTCATGTTTATTTTATCTGTGTTTACCAATTATCTGTTCTAAATGGAGCTACAGGAATACCATAGGTACTGAATACACTTGCTTTTGCATAATTTTTGTAAGCGTATCGAACTGCTATCGGATGCTGCACTTTATCGCATGATACGGCAAGGCGGGTTGTTTTGGTTTCTATTTCGGCATGAGCTGGATAGAAAATTTTATCTTCACCGGCAATCTCAAATCCTTCGAGCGGGGTCCACATCGGACAAAGTCCGCGTTGTGCATTATCTATATTAATGTATATTTTATTTCCTGATATTTCCATAGATTTGTAAATGGGAGTGGCATAGCCGAATCCTTTTTGCCCATAGGTTTGGGCAAGGGCCCAAAGAGCCAGACGGCTACCAACAGTTTCTTTATTTGTCGGGTGGATAAAGACGGGATGCCCTATATCCAAAGTAGTGACCATCCCGCTATTAGGAATGTCTTTCATATTTTGTTGTTGGACTTCGCGCATACGGGCGGCTGAGGTACCATTTGCTCCTTCATAATTGAAAGGAGCAATCTCTACAAAGTAAAAAGGAAATTCCCCTATATTCCATTTGTTACGTATGTCTTTGACAAAGACGGGCATCAGATCTTTATATAAATCAACATTGTCGCGATTACTTTCGCCTTGATACCAAAGAAAGCCTTTAATAGTAAAATTAGTGAATGGTGCTATTTTGCTATTGTAAAGTACACATGGAGTAGCTGTAATGTTTTTTATTGGTTCATTATTATTGAGTATGGATAAATCGATACTTTTAAATGGTGTAATAGCTTCCCGGCTCATCCATGCTTCTACTTTTGAGCCACCAAGTGAAGATATAATGATACCGACCGGTACTTCTAAGACTTCTTGTAGATATCGGGCAAAAAAGTAAGCAGTTGCACTTGTATGGGAAACGTTGACAGGAGTGTTTTCTAACCATTCACCTTTACAATCCTCTTCTGGTGTTTTGCTAAATTGACGTATCCATTTTCCATCCTTAGAATCTGTATTGTAGATACGGATTGGAGTAGAAGCTTTTGCTTTGGCAATGACGTCGTTTGTACCTTGAGTCGGTTGGCGGTCAAAGCCGCTCATTGGCATTTCCATATTCGATTGTCCGGAACAAAACCAGACTTCACCTATTAATATATTTTTTAAAGTTAAGAGCTCTCCGTCGTTGAAAGTAATTTCATAAGGACCTCCAGCTACTGGTGTAGAGATATTTAACAACCATTTTCCTTGTTTGTCTGCTGTTGTTTTATACGTTTTGTTATCCCATGATGTTTTTATAGTGATGGGAGAATTCTTTTGAGCTTTACCCCAAAGTTTTACATTTGTATGTTGTTGCAATACCATATTACTGCTAAGTATGGAGGGTAATTGTACTTTAGCTTTTACAAATGTAGAGGCTGATAGAAAATGTACTAATAGAAGAAAGGTTATTAAGGACTTAACCACTGTGTAATTTAAACATCTTTTTTTCATAATACTATGTTCATTTTAATAAATAAGATAATGTTTAGTTCTTTGTGACAAAAATAGATAGGGGAACTTACCTTCCAGGTTAAATTGTTATTAATTTGCACATAATATCAGTTTAATAGGATCTTGTTTTTAAAATCTTATGTCCTTTATTTGTCGCGGGGATTTTTTTGTTACCTTTGCAAAGTGTTTTTTAACAATATGCTATGAGAAATAATTTGTTGATTTGGATATTATGTTTCTTTGCTTTGGGAGATTTGAAAGTGCTGGCCTCTACAGATTATGGCCTCTATTTTAAGTCTCATTCTGCACCGGGCAATGAACGCACTTCTTTGGCTCTTGATGAAAATTCTCCTTTTCGTGTGAAGAATGAGTTTACTATAGATTTTCAAATGTGGGTTCGTAATGAGCCTGATTTTGGAGCTATTCTTCATTTATGTACGAATGAAAACCAATTCCTTCATTTTGTTTTTGCGGCAGGTGACAATAATCGGAACTTCCCGGCTTTAGTTTTTAATGAAGGAATGTTCTCTATTGATACTAATATAAAAAAAAATAAATGGATTCCGGTTTCTTTGCATCTTAATATAAAGAATAATCAAATCGATTTGAAATATGATGATAAAGATACTACGATGATAGTACCTTTGCAGGGTACTGAGGATATCACAGTTTTGTTTGGAAAATCTCCTTATTTCTCGTCAGATGTGGCTCCTATGAATATTAGGGATATAAAAATTACTTGTGATGGGGATTTAATCAGACATTGGAAATTGTGGAAGCATAATGGTGAAGTCTGTCTTGACGAAGTTAAAGGAGCCAGGGCGATGGCTTCCTATCCCTCATGGTTGATTGATGACCATATTGAATGGCGGAAAATATATGCAGAGAAGACTTCAGGACGTTTGGACGTCGCTTTTAATGCTCGTGATGCTTTGTTTTATTTAGTTCGACAAGATAAAGTAGATATATTAAATGGGATTTCGGGTAATATGGATAAAATCACTGTAGAGAAGGGATATCCGGTGATGGAATATACGGACCATTTGGTATATGACACTTTAACAAATCAATTGTTTTCTTACTCTTTACATGAAAAACTTGTTTCTTTCTTATCTGTTGATGAAAGAACTTGGAGCCTGAGTGAAAGGCATTTGGACGAGCCTCGTTATTATAATCATGCACGTACCTTTAATTCAAGTGATTCTTCATTCTATTTTTTTGGAGGATATGGTTTTTATCAATATAGAAATGATCTGTACAGATTGAAAGTTGGTACGAAGCAAATTGAAGGAGTTACTTATTCTCCTGCGATTTCTCCTCGTTATTCATCTGCTGCTGCTATAGTGGGAGATGAGTTGTATCTTTTTGGCGGTCGTGGAAATAGACAGGGAAAGCAAGAGTTTAATGCTCATTTTTACTATGAATTATGTGCTATTAATTTGAAAACAGGAAAGTCGCGTTGTGTGTGGAAGAAAAGGCAGTCTACAGATATATTAATGATGGCATCTTCCATGTATTTTGAACCTTCAGATAGCTCTTTTTATGCAGTTAGCATGAAAGATGGAGGCAGTCTATGGAAAGTTTTTATGAATGACTCTGTTTGGGTGGAGGTTTCTAAGCCTATTCATAATGATTTAGTCTATCAAGATTGTGATTTTAGTTTTTATTCATCACCTGCTCATCGCAAGTTGTATTTGGTAATGGATAAGATTTTGAGCGATCGCACACATGATGTAGCTATTTATTCTATCAATACTCCTTTGTTGAATGATAATGAAATTATGCAGGTTGCAGATAAAAGTTTAACACCTGTATGGTTGTGGTGGTTGTGTGGTATAGTGTTGCTAGGAGGGGCGTTTTTCTTTATCTACCGAATAAAGTGTGGTAAAAATAGGGCGATCTCTGAAGATATAAAAAGCAGCGATACTCCAATAGAAACTTTTCATTTTAGTGAATCAGTAGAAGAAACAGTGGAGGTAGAAAAGTTCTTTGATCGAAGCCGTTCGGCAATCTCGTTATTAGGTACATTTAATGTCCGTGATAAAGACGGTAATGATATAACTGGTGCTTTTACACCTCGGTTGAAAAGTTTACTTGTATTGCTTGTCCTTTATACAGAAAAGAACAAACAAGGTATTTTGACTAAAAAAGTTACAGATATTTTATGGTCAGATAAAGAAGAAGAGGCTGCTCGTAATAATCGAAATGTAACTTTGCGTAAGTTGCGTGTACTGTTAGAAAAAGTAGGTGATGTAGAGATTATCAGTGATATGGGATTCTTGTGCATCAGATGGGGGGAAGGTGTTTTTTGTGATTATCGGATGGCATTGGAGTGTATTCGTCAATTTAAAGAAAAAAATGAAGAACATGGAGATGATAAGCTGCTAAATCAAATACTGGAGATATTATTGTATGGTCCGTTGCTTTCAAATACAATTGTTGATTGGTTGGATGAATTCAAAGATTCTTATTCCAGTCTTTCCATTGATTTGCTGAGAAATTTGTTGAATGTGCAGCGTAATAATTATGATACGGTACTACGCATTGCTGATATATTGTTTTTGCATGATCCTTTGAGTGAGGAAGCTTTAGTTGCCAAATGCTCTGTCCTTTTTGCACAAGGTAAAAAAGGTATTGTGAAAAGTGTTTATGACCGTTTTTGTAAGGAGTATAAAGACTCTTTGGGAGAAGAGTATAAAGTACCTTTATGTAATTTGTACAAATAGCTTTCAATGACATAAAACTAGATGCTTTCTTATGCCAAGAGGTGTAAGTGATAATATTTTAATAATAAAGCGTTTAATTGTAATGATTAAGCGCTTTTTTAATATTCCTTTAATAGAAGATAATCCTATATTTTAAGACTGAGTTCTTTATTTTGCACAGGTAGAAAAGCTCTTGTGGTTCTCTACATGGGGTATTGAGATTGTGTGTAACTAACTTAATCATAACACTATGAAAAGGATTTTTTTGCTTGTTTTGCTTATATTAGGCTTGGTAATTTCTTCTTTTAAGGTTTTGTCTGCAAATTCTCCGGAGAAACTCTACGAAAATTTACAGAAAAAATTGGCCTCTGGGTGGAATACTTGGGATACTCGTAGCGTATTGACGCACGTGTTTCTTCCTTATGGCTTTGCTGTTGATCTCAACATGATTGATTCTGATGGGAGCCGAGTGAAGAGATTTAGAATTGGTGACCGAAGTAAAGGGGCGCCTATATTGCAGCCCGGGCCTCATTCTTTTGATGGAACCTATACTAAAATAACAGTGAATTGGCGTGGTTACAAATTGCAAGTGGAAAGTGCTGCCATAGGACTTAAAAATGTGATTTTGATTACACCATTGGCTGAAACAAAAAAAGGAGGGAGATTGGCAGTAATTCCTGAAATTCTTTGGAAACGTGGTAATACACTGGTTGTAAATACTCGAAGTTTTGTTTTGGCATCACGCGATAGGGCTGTTGAAATAGAAACATATATAGAAGGTGAACTTCTGGAGAAAAAAGGCAAGGAGTTTATTGTTTCTTTGAATTCTCCGATTGCACTTTGTTGCGGAGAGGCTATGAGTCTGGAGAAAGCAACTGCTTTTGTAAAGAGACAGGCGCAAGAATTTGTTACAACTAATAAAAAAAGGTTTGGTGAGAATTACGATTGCTACAATGCCATGCAAAGTGTTTTGGCATGGGATAATATATATGATCCCAGTATTAGGAAAGTGATAACCCCTGTCAGCCGGATTTGGAGTTCTGAATGGTTTGCCAGTGAAGATTTCGGTGGTTTTACGTTGTTTTGTTGGGATACTTATTTTGCAGCGATGATGCTGGCTGTTGGTAGTAAGGAATTGGCTTATGCAAATGCTGTGGAGATAACCAAAGCAATAACTGAATGTGGTTTTATACCCAATTGCTTTTATAGTAATGGCTTTAAATCAAGAGACCGCTCTCAGCCACCTGTCGGTTCTTTGGTTGTTTGGATGTTGTACAAACAATATAAAGAGAAGTGGTTTTTGGAGTTACTTTATAAAGAATTGTTGACTTGGAATCGTTGGTGGAGTAAGAATAGGGAGGATAAAGGTCTATTATGTTTGGGAAGTAACCCTTATGAAAAGGTTACTTATTTTAGATCTGAATTTGATACGAATTGTCATTATGGAGCTGTTTTGGAGTCGGGCCTGGACAATTCACCTATGTATGATGGAGTATCTTTTAATAAGCAGAAACACTTATTGGAGCAACAGGATGTGGGTATATCTTCATTGTATGTAATGGATTGTGATTATTTGGCATTGATAGCAGAGGAACTTAATTATAAGAAAGATGCTATGGAGCTTAGGGAGCGTGCGGATTATTATCGTACTAATTTGAAGGGCTTATGGGATGAAAAGACAGGTTTTTATTACAATCGTTCTACTAGGACCATGGATTTTAATTATCGTACCTCGCCTACTTGCTTTTATCCATTGTTGGCAAAAGCACCTACACAAAATCAAGCTGAACGAATGGTAAAAGAGCATTTATTGAATACTAATGAATTTTGGGGAAAGTATGTGATTCCATCTGTTCCGAAAAATGATCCGGCTTTTAAGGATAATGAGTATTGGAGGGGACGTATATGGGCTCCATTGAATTTTTTGGTTTATATGGGGCTGAATAACTATGAGTTTCGGGAAGTGAAACGCCTTTTTGCTGAAAAATCTAAGAATTTGTTATTGAAGTCTTGGTTATCACATGGTTATGTTTTTGAAAATTATAATGCTCTTACTGGTATAGGGGATGATGTTGTAAGAAGTGATAAATTCTATCATTGGGGTGCATTATTGGGATATATTTCTCTTATGGAGAATGGAGTTGTTTGTAAATATAATTAATGACCTATTATGAAAAATATTATTTTAATTATCAGTCTTTTATTTTATTCGTTTTCTGTTGTAAATGCACAGAAATATGTTTTCTTTAAAAGCCCTTGGAAAGGAGATGTAACTGTTGCAAAAGAAAGCAAGGGGGGACTGAATATGCCAACGATTACTGTGCCGGAGAGGTGTTGGCATATGGATGCTTCTTTGCAAGATATAAGTATATATAAAGATGTACAATTGAATGATGCAAATAAAACTATTTGGTGTAGTTTTTTGGCATTGAAAGAAAAAGGAAATTCTCATTTGGGTTTATCTTTTGAAAAAGATAATGATAAAAAAATATTAGTTGAAGCAGGGGTATCTCAGACTCCGCAATTGATAGTTGTGCGTATTGATTACTCTGAAAAGACAGATAGGGCATATATCTTTTATAGTCCGACGGCAGCTGCTGTGCCTGATTTGGAAAATGCTGTATCTGTTTTATCAGGTGACTTTGATTTTAATCGTATTAGGATTTTGGCAGAAAAGGGAAGTAAAGGAATGGTTAGTGATGTTTTCATAGGTACAAATTATCACGATGTGGTGCGTCCTAATAAGCTGCAAGTTGTAGAGAAGGAAGGGCAGTCGCAGACTGTACTGTCTTGGAAAAAAGAAAAGCAAGCTTTGTGGGTCCAAACTTCAGGTGGAACTTTATTTTTACAACCTTATGATATTGGGAGTGTGCATGTGATGTTTGGTTCGGAACTGGAGATTGAAAATAATAAGAGTTTTGCCGTCACGCAACAGCCTGATATTGCCGAGTTTGATGTAGAAGATACTCGAAGAGAGATTATATTACGTTCTTCTTGTCTCTCCGTAACAGTGAATAAAAAAGCTGGTTATATTAGCCTTCTTGATAAATCCGGAAAACTTTTGTTGAAAGAATGGCCGGAAAAAGCAAGAATGAATGTGCATGGAGATTCTGTAAATGCATATTGTAGATTTCAGTTACAAGATGAAGAAGCACTATACGGATTAGGACAGTTTAGAGATAATTTGATGAATTTGCGAAATGCTAAACGAGAATTAGTTCAGTTTAATACCCAAGCTGCAGTACCGGTTATTTATTCTACAGGAAAATGGGGACTGTTTTGGGACAATCCTTCCCGAACTATATATGCAGATAATAATGCAGGTATGAGTTTTGTTTCAGATTATGGTAGGATTGTGAATTATTATCTTTTTGTTGGTGATGGAATGGATAAGTTGGTAGCAGCCTATCGTTCTTTGACTGGAGCTGCTCCAATGTTACCAGTTTGGGCTTTAGGCTATCATCAGAGCCGTAATCGTTATGCAACACAAAAAGAAGTGATGGAGGTGGCCAAGAGAATGAAGGAAGAAAACATTCCGGCAAGCACCATTTTTATAGACTATCATTATTGGGGTAAATATGGAACCGGTTCGCATAAATTTGATGAGACTATTTTTCCGGATGTTCCCGCAATGGTAGATAGTCTTCATAATATGTATGATTTGAAAGTTGTCTTGACAATGTGGCCTAGTTTTAAACCTGGTATTCCTAATTACAATGAAATGTCAGAAAGAGGATATATTTTGGAAGGAGCCAGAGCCATTGATGGCTATATATATGATACTTTTAATCCGGGAGCAGCCAAAATGTATTGGGATAAAGTAGTTCCTTTAGTAGACTTGAATATTGATGGTTGGTTTTTGGATGGACCGGAACCGGATCATATAGCTTCATTTTTACCACTTCGTACGTATGCAGGAGAGGCTCGTAGAGTGCGGAATATATATCCATTGGTGCATGCGTCTCATTTTTATGATGGAATAACAAAAGCTCGTCCAAATCTTCGTCCTTATATGTTGACTCGTTGTGCGTGGGCTTCTCAGCAAAAGTGGGGAACTGCAGTATGGTCTGGGGATATTCCAACAACATTTGAGGAACTTCAAAAACAAGTTGCAGCAGGTCTGAACTTTACAGCAACCGGAATTCCTTATTGGACTACGGATATTGGTGGTTATTCGGGAGGAGATCCCTCTAAAAAGGATTATCAAGAATTGTTTATACGCTGGTTCCAATATGGAACATTCTGTCCGATTTTTCGTGCTCATGGACGTCGTTATCCGGGAGATACGAAAGCTCCGAATGAGTTATGGGCATATGGTCCTGAGGTACAACGTATATGTACCGATTTCATTAAGTTACGCTATAGACTTCTTCCCTATATTTATACTTTGTCTGATAGAGTAACTCGTGAACATTATACTCCTATGCGTTTACTCGCTTTTGATTTTCCTCAGGATGAAAAAGTGCTGGATTGTAAAGATCAATTTATGTATGGTCCTGCTCTTTTAGTTTGTCCTATTTTAGAGGCAGGAGCTACTTCGCGTTCTGTGTATTTACCGGAAGGACATACTTGGTTTGATTTTTGGACCGGAAAGAAATATCAAGGAGGCATCACAGTTATGGCAGAGGCTTCTTTGAGCACAATGCCTTTGTTTGTAAAGGCGGGCTCTATTATTCCTTATTATATGTCTGTAGAAAAGAATATCAATACTGATATTCCACTTGAAATTCATGTGTTTACAGGTGAAGATGCTATTTTTAATTTATATGAAGATGATGGTGAAACTATAGAATATAAAGAAGGTAAGTATAATGTTATTCCTTTTAAATGGAATGATTGTACCAAAGAACTGGTAATTGGTAAAAAGCTAGGTACTTATACAACAGAAGATAGGGATATTTGCGTTAAGCTTAATGGCAAGAATGTGGCTACGAGAGTGAGGTATACAGGGGAAGAAATAAAGCTTGTATTGAAGTGAGTCTCTTGGTATTCTTAAGTTGACATGCTCATAAGGATGGAATAGATGGATTTTAAAACAGATGTACTTATTGCAGTATTCTTTACTAGGGCTTAACTGCATGATTTATATGTGGTTTAGTGGAATATCTGCATCTTTTGAAATAAAGGAACTTAATTCCTTTGGTTAATTTGAAATTAAGCGTTAGCTAAGTGTGATATGACTTAATTTTTAATTTTTGATATATAATTTTGCATTATCGAAATAAATGCGAATAGAGGTAACGATATATAAGGTTTAAGATTGTTTTAGGATAACATTTTTGTAGAATTAACCTTTTTAATATATAAATGAAAATGAAAAATACAAGTTAACAGAAGCTTATCCTTCCTACCTATTTTTTTGAGAGGATACGTTATTTTATGAAAAACAATTTTAAAAGTGAGATTATGAAACGCATAAAAAGCAAGTTTAGTTTTATGAAAGGTAGTAAATATTCCTTCGGGTATATATTAATACTGTTCTTGATGGTGCTCACTCCGATGTATGCACAAACTTCCCGAAATATATCTGGACAAGTTGTTGATGAATTGGGTGAGGCTATTATTGGTGCCAATGTGACAGTGGTTGGCAATAAATCGTTAGGTACTATAACTGATATTGATGGAAACTTTACTCTTACAGTTACTGAAGGAGCAATCTTGGAAGTTTCTTATATAGGTTATGTAAACAAAAAAGTAAATGTAGATAAGAATACCAATTATAGGATTGTCTTAAAGGAAGATGCCGAACAGTTAGATGAAGTAGTGGTTGTTGGATATGGTACTCAGAAAAAGGTGAACCTGACAGGTGCTGTATCTGCTATTACTAATGAAGAACTGGCTGCAACAAAGAGCCAGAATGCTCAAAATATGTTGACAGGTAAGGTGCCTGGGGTACGTGTGATTCAGAAGACATCAGAACCGGGTGAATTTACAAATCAATTTGATATTCGTGGTTTTGGTTCTCCATTAATTGTTGTTGATGGTATCCCTCGTGGTGATTTACAGCGTATGGATCCTAATGAAATTGAATCAATATCTGTGTTGAAAGATGCTTCGGCTGCTATTTATGGTGTGCGTGCTGCTAATGGTGTAGTGTTGGTTACAACCAAAAAAGGAGAGAAAAATAAACCGAAAATTGAATACAACATGTATTATGGTATTCAGACTCCTGCCGAAATGCTTGAGCCAGTAGGAGCAGTCGAACGTATGACTTTGTTTAATGAAAAGTCTATGCGTAATCTGACAAACCCACAATTGACTTATTCCGATGAGCAGATAGGAGCTTATTTGAATGGAACTTTGAAATCTACAGATTGGTATGGAGCTGTCATCCGTAATACAGCCCCTCAACAACAGCATAATGTTTCATTGAGTGGTGGTAGTGAGAAAATGGATTATTATATAAATTTCGGCTATACCGATCAAGAAGGTTTCTTTAAGTCGAAAGCTTTGAATTATGATCGTTACAATCTTCGTATGAATTTGAATGCTGAGGTTGCCAAGAATTTGAAAGCTTCTGTTAAAATGAATGGCATTATTGACAATAAAGAGCGCCAATATTTGTCTACATGGGAGGTTTATAAAGCTCTTTGGCGCGCCAGTCCTAATGAAAAACTTTATGCTAATGACACTCCGGGGTATTACCAAAAGATGTCAACTGACCAGTTAAACCTTTTGGCTTCGACAGATCCTGATGTATCTGGTTATAACAAAAATACCAATAAAATTTTTCAATCCAGTATGGAATTGGAATATGTGGTTCCATTTGTAAAAGGATTGAAAGTGAAAGGGTTGTTCAGTTACGATACTTCTATAGCTGATAATTCTATTTTTCAGAAAGAATATAATGAATATACTTACGATGAAGCAAGTGAAACTTATTCTGCTTATCCCAAACAGAGTCCTACCAAATTGGAACGTTACTATGGGAATTCTTGGTCAACTCTATGGCAGGCTTCTGTAAGTTATGATAATACTTTCGCTACTGACCATCATGTATCCGGTTTACTGTTGTATGAAGAGGGACACAGTGTGGGTGATAATATTCGTGCTTCTCGTGAGTTCTCTATACCTCTGCCTTATTTGTTTGCCGGTAATTCGACTAATCAGCTTGGTACATCCAATGCGGATGGATTGACAGAAAGTGCTTCTAAGGCATTGGTTGGTCGTTTTAATTATGATTATAAAGGGCGCTATTTGGCTGAATTTGCTTTTCGTTACGATGGTTCTTCTAAATTCCCATCACACAGCCGTTGGGGATTTTTTCCCAGCGCTTCTTTAGGGTGGCGCATGAGTGAAGAGGACTTTGTAAAGGAGGCACTTCCTTTTGTCAATAATTTGAAACTGCGCGCTTCTTACGGTAAGATGGGAGATGACTCGGTAGCTGATTATCAGTTTATTTCAGGATATAATTATCCAAACACAGAGGGTGCTACGTTCAACAAACCTCCTAAAGGATATTTCTTTGGTGGTTCCTTTATTAATTCTCTTGGATTCAGAGCGGTTGCCAATCCGGATATAACTTGGTATACTGTTAAGACACTGAATGTTGGTGTGGATGCTGACTTATGGAATGGTCTGTTGGGCGTTTCTTTTGATCTTTTTCAACGTGATCGTGATGGATTGATGGCTAATCGGATTGTTGCTGTTCCTGGTACTTTTGGCGCTTCGATGCCCAAAGAAAATTTGGAAAGCGATCGGACGAGAGGATTTGAATTAGAACTTAGGCATCATAATCGTATTGGAGAAGTTGGATATAGCGTAACAGGAAACATGGCTATCACCCGTTCTATGTGGCGTTATAAAGAGCGTACCCCATCTGGAAATTCATATGATAACTGGAGAAATAACCTAACAGACCGTTATAATGATATTTGGTTTGGATATGGAGACGGTGGACGTTACACTTCTTGGGACCAGATTATTAATTCTCCTATTTTTGCAGGAAATGCTACTTTGCCAGGTGATTATATCTACGAAGACTGGAATGGTGATGGTACTATAGATGATATGGATAAGTATCCTATTGCTACAACAACAAATGCTTCTGCTGCTAATTTCCAAGATAAGAAGAACTATCCGTTAATGAACTTTGGCTTGACTTTGTCTGCTCAGTGGAAAGGCTTTGATGTAAGTATGACATTCCAAGGGTCCGCTATGTCCTATGTTTCTTATGGTGAGCAGCTGTCAGCCCCTTTACAGTTTGATGGTAATGCATTGGATATGTTTTTGGATAGATGGCGTCCTGTTGATCCAAAACAAGATCCTTATGATCCTTCTTGTCAATGGATTTCAGGCTACTACTCATATGGTGGAACAACACCTGATCAGAATTCTGAGTTTGCCATTCAGAAAGGTACATATCTGCGCTTGAAGACAGCTGAAATTGGTTATACACTGCCAAAACATTGGTTGGCTCCAGTAGGTGTTAAGAGCTTGAGAGTTTATATGAATGGATATAATCTGTTCACTTTGACTGGCGTAAAAGGCGTTGATCCGGAAAGACCGACAGAACTCTATGGATATATGTATCCGCTGAATAGGACGTATAATTTTGGAGCAAGTATTACATTTTAAGTAAAAGGAGATTATCGTATGAGAAAATTGAGAAATATATTGATGTGTGCTGCTTTAAGCGGCATGTTTGCCGGTTGTGTGGATTTGGATATTCCTCCTAAAAACATTCTTTCCGGAGAGGATATTTATAATGAAGGTGGCATTACTGCCTATATGTCCGGTTTGTACAGCCAGCTTCCAATGGAAGACTTTAACATGTCAAATGATGGTGAGTATAATGGTTTCTTTAATTGGAATTGCATTATTTGGGATATGATTAGTACCGGTGAAACGGTCAATCGTAATAATGTAGGTATTTATACTCCTCAAAAAGGATACTGGAGTATGGGATATAAAACCATTAGACAAGCCAATGAATTGATTAACAATCTTCCTGCTTATGTTGGAAAACTAGATGGTGCTGAATCATGGATTGCAGAAGCAAGGTTTGTTCGTGCCTATGTATATTTTGCCATGGTTAAGCGTTATGGTGGTGTTCCTATTTTGAAAGAGCCTCAGAATATGACTGGTAATGAGGAAGAATTGTGGGTAGCTCGTAGTAGCCACGAAGAATGTATTGATTTTATCCTGGAAGATTTGGATTATGCTATTGAACATCTAGGTAAAGATAAAGTAGCCGGACGTGGCAATAATAAATATGTAGCGGCTGCATTTAAATCACGTGTTGCCTTATATGCAGGTTCTGTTGCACGTTACGGGAAGACATATAATTATACAGGATCAGAGACGGGCAAAATGCTTTGTGGAGTACTGGAAAGTAGGGCAAATGATTATTTCACTCAAGCCTATAAAGCTTCTTTGATAGTGGAAGAAGGAGGATATAAATTGTATCAGAATAATTCGGATCTAGAAGCAAATTTTCGTGAGATTTTCATGAATGCAGACAATAGCAGTGAATCTATATTTATCCGTCAGTACAGTAAGAATGATTATGTACATAGCTTTGATGCTGTATATTGTCCGCCTCGTATGACTACCACATATGGTGATCGTTACAATGTAACGTTAGATTGGGTCGAATTGTTTGATGGTTTGCCTCTTGATCCTGCTACTGGTCGTCTGAAGACTACAGATAATAATGGTAATTATATAGTATATGATGATATTAAAAGTTTATTAGATGGTTCTGAACCGCGTTTGAAGGGATCTATATTATTACCTGGACATACGTACAAAGGTGTTGAATTGGATATCCGTTCTGGTATCATAAAAGAAGAGATAGATCCTGCAACCCCCATTGCTAAATTTATAGCAGATGACGGACAGACTACTCTTAATTATACGACAAATGCTTGGTTTAAAGATAATGTGTTGACAACAACAGAAAATACAAAAGAACAGAAACCTTATGAAACCTCTACTGGTGTAAAGCTAAATAAAGCAGGATTGGATGGTCCGGCAAATGGTGGGTCTAACAGTACACTGACTGGTTTTCATGGTTGTAAATGGTTGAATTTGAATTGGACAATTGCTGATACACAATTGCATAGCTCTACGCAATCTTGGATTGATATTCGTTATGCAGAAATTTTATTGAATCGTGCTGAAGCAGCTTTGGAACTCTATCAGAATGGTGTTACTGAGATTGATGGTGTAAACTTGCAGCAAGATGCTTTTGAATGCATTAACAGTATACGTTCAAGAGCAGGTGCAGATTTGCTAGGTAGTCGAGCTGAATTGTCTGATGTGTCGCGTGAAGGAATAGAACGTGGACAGGGGGTTAATTCGTTTGTTTATGCTCCAAATGAAGGTTTACATATTGTTCGAGTAGAACGTTATAAAGAGTTGGCGTTTGAGCATAAGTTGTATTGGGATTTGCGTCGGTGGTTTACTTTTGATCAGCAAATCTATCAGTACCGTCGTAGAATGTTATCACCATTCTTGTTTGCTAAAGACGCAACAGTGAATGAGGCTGGCAATCCTGTTGGTAAGTATATTTTTGACACTCGAGTTTGTGAAAGAGCTAACAATTCTTTAACGTTTGCTACCAAAAATTATTATGATAAAATTCCTGATAATGAACGTAAGACGAATCCATTGCTTGAACAGAATAATCAGTATTAATAAAAAAGCAAGATAATATGAGAAAGATATATAATTTGTTAGTAGTTATTGCATTAGTAGTGAGCTTTTCGTCTTGTGAAAAGGATAATTATGATGCACCGGAAGCTGGCGTCTATGGACAGATTGTTGACCACAATGGAAAGATCTTCCAAACTGCTATGGGGCAGGGCAGTATGAAAATACAGATTACAGAATTGAGTTATGCCGGTGGTGATGAGTCAGTGGTGGTAACTAATCAGAATCTGAACATGCGACAAGATGGTTCTTACTCTAATTCAAAGCTGTTTGCCGGAACCTATCGTATGCTTCCATTGGAAGGAGCTTTTTATCCTTATGATGCAGAGGGAGAAACGGTGGAACTTAGAAATGGTAAGATGACGGAATGTAACTTTACTGTCACCCCTTATCTGGAATTGGAGTGGGTAGATGAACCTTATGTGGATGAAAACAATTTCTTATGTTGTTCTGTGAAATTTAAGAGAATTGAAAAAGAAGGCATGACTATGCCTGATGTAAATAATCTTCAATTATATATTTCGCATACGCAATATTGTGGCACGGAATCAGATGGCAATTATACTCCAGGGTCCGTTAAGATTACCAATGATCAAGAAGGTACAGTTATCGACTTGAAAGCGAAGGCTCCTCTTAAATATTCCGGTTCTTATTGGGTAAGAGTTGGCGGTTGCTGTAATGATACTTATAAAAAGTATAATTTTACTGATATAAAAAAAATAGATGTAGAATTGAAATGAAAAAATAAGTAGGTAGGAAAGAAGGAAGGTGTTTATTCCCATGGAAGTGCCTTCCTTCTTTTTTATTAGTTGATTTGTCATCTGTGGTAATTAATCACTTTTTAATTTTGAATTAACTATTTATTTCGCTCCTGATTAATGGAGTAAGGTCATATTTGTAAAAAATAATATTTATTTTAATATCATGAAGAAATTATATCTGTTTTTGGGGGCTGCCACTTGCCTTTTAGCATCAGCATCTGGTTATGAGCGGTCTGAATGGAAGAATAACTTTTCTAATCAAAAAGAAACACTGAACATTGTGGGGCGGGGAGAGTGTTCTGTCACGAATGGTGTGTTTCGTTCAAAAGGTTCTTATGCTTGTTTTGGAAATCCGGAATGGAAAAATTATGCGGTGTCTTTCAAGGCGCGTGCACCAAAAGATGCAGAACAGGTTCAAATTTGGGCTGGATTTCGTGCTAATAATCGTTTTGACCGTTATGTGGTTGGTATAAAAGGTGGATTACAGGATGACTTGTATTTGATGCGTATGGGATATATGGGCACAGATGAGTTTTTGGGTGTTCGCCCGCTAGGGTTCCATCCTGTGCCTGGTCAGTGGTATAAATTAAAGGTTGAAGTATGTGGAAGTCGTATTCGTGTTTTTGTAAATGACGAAAAAAAACCGCATATGGATATAGTAGATAAGAATAGTAATTTGGCTCCTTCTGGTCCTGTAACTTTAGGAGGTGGCTGGATTGAAACAGAATTCGATGATCTTGTAGTAACTTCATTAGAAGAAAACGCATTAAATGATGTAGCTGTCTCAGAGTATGGAAAAGTCGTTACACCTCAAGAGAAAGAGTCTCTGCGTAAGCAACAAAGGGCTACTTATACGGCTGTGAAAGTTGGCGAGCTCAAAGGTAGCCGTACAGATATTTCTTTGGATGGTAATTGGCTTTTTATGCCAGAGTATGAATTGAATAATAAAGAAAATGCTGTGGCACTAGGTACGGATGATAAAAATTGGCATGTTATGTCAGTACCAAATTTTTGGAATCCGATTCGTATCTGGTTACATGGCGAGACAATGCCATCACCAACAGGACATCAGCCTAAGGGAGTGTCTGACACATATTATCAGCAGGAAACGGCACGTTGCGAAGGTTATACTTTTGACTATAGAAAAACAAACGCAGCTTGGTATCGTCAGTGGATAGAATTACCTGCTAGTGTCGAAGGTAAAACTATGACGTTGACTTTTGATGCGGTATCAAAAATTGCTGAAATTTATATTAACGGAGAGTTAGCAGGAACACATATTGGCATGTACGGTGAGATACAAATAGACGGTAGTCGTTTATTGAAACCTGGCAAAAATCTGCTTGTAGTGAAAGTAACGGGGCGTGTAGATGGCAATTCTTCTGAGGCAAGTAGTGCAGCTATTGATTTTTTCTATTCTTCCGTACGTGAAAGTGAGCAGGAAGGTGGAAAAGTAACAATGAAGAATGATAATATTCTGAAAGATATAGCACATGGGTTTTATGGTGCTGATCCTGCAGGTATATGGCAGCCAGTTAAGCTTTCTATTACTAATCCGGTAAAGGTAAAGGATGTCTTTATTAAGCCAACCTTGGAGGGAGCTACTTTTGATTTGACAGTGAAAAACCATGATACCAAAAAGAAACAGTTTGATCTTTATACAGATATTATAGATAAAGAAACAGGTGCAACATTTTATACAGCTCTTTCTTTGCCTAAATTAGTATTAAAGGCCAATGAGGAAAAGATATTCACTTATAGTGTGGCTGGTTTAAAACCACGCCTTTGGACTCCTCATCATCCTAATTTGTATGATTTCCGTTTCCGTTTGGTTGCTAATAAAGGAGTTGAACTGGATTGTATGACAGAGACTTCAGGCTTTCGTACTTTTGAAGTGAAAGAAGGGCTGTTTTTTCTAAATGGTAATCGCTATTGGTTACGTGGTGGTAATCATATACCATTTGCTTTAGCTCCAAATGACTTGAATTTGGCCAATACTTTTATGCAATTAATGAAGGCTGGTAATATGGATGTAACTCGCACACATACTACTCCATGGAATAAACTTTGGATGAGAGCAGCGGATAAAAATGGAATTGGTGTTAGTTTTGAAGGAACATGGCCTTGGCTGATGATTCATTCCACTCCTTTACCTGATGCTAAACTTATTGAGATGTGGAAGGAAGAATTTTTACGTCTGTTAAAGAAATATCGCAATCATCCGTCATTACTTTTCTGGACTGTAAACAATGAAATGAAGTTTTATGATAATGACAATGATTTGGAACGTGCAAAAGAAAAGTATCGTGTAATTTCAGATGTAGTGAAAGAAATGCGCCGTATAGATCCTACGCGTCCTATTTGTTTTGATTCCAATTATCAGGCTAAAGGTAAAGATGAAAAATTTGGTACTGACTTTATGAATAGCATAGATGATGGTGATATTGATGATATGCATGGATACTATAATTGGTATGATTTTTCTATATTCCGTTTCTTTAACGGTGAGTTTCAGAAGAGATATAAGATGCCGGATCGTCCGCTCATTAGCCAAGAAATGTCAACAGGGTATCCAAATAACGAGACAGGACATCCTACACGTTCTTATCAATTAATTCACCAGAATCCACAATCGTTAATTGGATATGAGTGTTACGATTTCTCTGATCCTAAATATTTTCTTACAGTACAATCCTTTATAACAGGCGAATTGGCTGAGACACTTCGTCGTTCTAATGACCAGGGATCTGGAATTTTGCATTTTGCATTACTTACTTGGTTCCGTCAGGTATATGATTATCAAAATATAGATCCGTATCCTACATATTACGCTTTAAAACGTGCTTTGCAACCAGTCTTGGTTAGTGCAGAATTGTGGGGACGTAATCTTTATGGAGGTGATAAATTAACTACTCGGATTTATGTTGTAAATGATCGTGAAGATGGTAAAGATTTGAAACCTTCTTTGCTGCGTTGGGAGATTCAGGATGAGACAGGAGAGAAGATGGCTTGGGGTAGTGAAAAGGTTCCAGAGGTAAAGCATTATGGACGTCGCTGTATTGAACCGAATATTCAATTGCCTGTTAATCTGCCAGCTAACAAGGTTAATGCTAAATTAGTATTGAAGTTGACAGAAGATGGTATACCAGTATCAGAAAATGAATATCATTTGGTATTAGCCCGTAAAACATGGAATATAAGCCAAATATCAGAAGATAAAGAAATCGTTTTATTGGATAAAGATGGAATGAAATCTAAATTTGATTTTTTACAGATTAAGTATAAAACAGTTTCCTCTGTGAAAGAATTGGTCGACTCTAAGCAAAAGGCTACTCTCTGCATTATTTCTGGTTTGAAGGAATGTACAGATGAAGAAAAAGAGATGCTTCGCTCTTATCAGTTCAAAGGAGGTCGGTTGCTTTTACTGAATAGTAAAGAAGTGGCCAAAAACATTTATCCAGAGTATATAACGAATTGGATTATTCCGACAGAAGGAGATATAGTGAATATGGAACGTAATGATGCTTCGGTATTTGATGAAATTGATGTATTGGAGTTGAGATATTTTAACAATAATAAAAGAGAAATTCCATTAGCTTGTAATGCGACCTTAAAAGTAAACCGCAATGAGAACTTGATAGAATTGGCGGGACAGATGAAGATACATGCCTATATTGATGGTGGAAAACCGGAAGACCGTATTCGTAAAATTGATTCAATGAGAGGACTCACTTTGTTGCAAATAAAGGATGGAAAAGGATTAGCCACTGTTTCTACCATGTGTACGGAAAAAGCTGATACTGATCCTATTGCAGGCAGATTGTTGGTAAATATGATAAATGATTTATTAAAGTGATAGTTAACATTGTTTTTAGAAATTGATATAGTCAAGTACTATAATTCGGAAGTCTCTGGTATCATTTTGCACTGTGGTTATAAAGACCACAGTACAAAATGAATCTACAAAGCCAAGACTTGTCACCGTTGGAATAGGTAACGGACTTGCTGAAATCTAGAATTCAGAAAAAAAATAGACTAGATGAAACACCCTTTTATACTAATATCTATGCTGAAGTATTTATCTATATTTTGTTTTTTCTCTATGTTTACCTTTCTCCAGGGATATGCAAAGGAAGGAAGGCACACAATCTTATTGACGGGAGGTGGTTGGTCGTTATGGCTTGATAAAGAAGCGAGTTGGCAGAATGATCGCCTTTACCTTCCACATGAGGTGACTGATTTGTCTTTATTGCCTGTAAACCCTCCTACCGGTGGATGGCAGGTTCTGGAAAATAATCCTGATGCGGTTGCTGTAAATATACCTGGTACGGTGGAGGAATATCTCACAGTTTCTGATACTCCTCGCCCTGAAGATTTTCGAGGGGTTAGTTGGTGGTATCGCAAGATTACATTACCTGTTACCCAGAAAAACAAACATTTTATTATTTACTTTGAATCTGTCAGAATGCGTGCAGAAGTCTATCTTGATGGTAAACTTGTGGGGTACGATCTGATAGGTGAAACTCCTTTTCATATAGATATTACTGATGAGGTTAAACTGGGAGTTGAGCATTTATTAGCAGTACGTGTTACTAATCCTGGAGGTAATTTTCATTGGCAGGATTTTGATATATTGAAATGGGGAAAGTATAATGTTCCTCCGGGGAGAAGTTTTAGTGGAATTATTGGGAGAGTAAAGCTGGAAAGTTTAAATCCTATTTTTATTTCGGATATTTATATGCAGAACACTCCTGAAGTCACTAAAGTGAACGCTATATTGTCTATAACTAATAAGATGTCTTTTAGCGTACGACAGGATATTGAATTGCAAGTCTGTGAGAAAAAGAATCCCGATAAAGTAGTATTTAAGCAAACCATGAGAAAGCTTTCTTTATCTTCAGGAAACCATGAGGTGATAATTCCTGTAAATGTTCCCGATGCTAAGTTGTGGGAACTCTCTTCCCCTGAATTATACACTTGTCGTGTGCGAATAAAGCAGGGTAAAAACGTACTTGATGAAGATATGAAAAACTTCGGCTTTCGTTGGTTTAATGTAGATGGAGTAGGAAAGAATGCGGTGTTTCGTTTAAACGGACGTCGTATGATGTTGAAAAGTGCAATTAGCTGGGGCTATTTTCCTGTTACGGGTTTAGTGGCTACACCTGAGATGGCTGAAAAACAGGTGCTTACAGCCAAGAAACTGGGTCTGAATATGCTGAATTTTCATCGTTGTATAGGTAGTCCTGTCGTACTTGAAAAGGCGGATGAGCTAGGGCTGCTTTATTATGAGGAGCCGGGCTCATTCCATTCGGCTAATCATGATCCATTTATACGTACTATTGTGAATGAAAAGTTAAAGCGCATGGTTTATCGCGATCGCAGCCACCCGAGTTTGGTAATCTTTAATTTGATTAATGAGTTTGGAGGACGTTTATCGAAAGATAAAGAACTTGTTGCAAAACGCATGAATGATATGCGTGAGGCCCATGCAGTAGATCCTAGTAGGATTATGACGTTTACTTCTGGGTGGGCAAATAGTGAAAATGAGGAAGAAGATTCCAAAGCACATATGTTACCATTTGATACTGCTGTATATCGAAAAGGTTGGTTTGACAATCACCGTGCCGGAGGTCCGGAGACTTGGTTAGAAAGCTATTATAAAGGACCAAAGAGTAATCTTATGTATACAGATAATCGTACAGAAGTTTATTTGAGAGGTGAGGAAGGAGCTATTTCGACTCCTCCTCGTATTCAGTTGATAAATGAAGATATAAAAAGTTCTGCTAGAACAGGATGGGATGGTCTTTTTTGGCAAAAACAGTATAAGGCTTTTATCGATTATTTTCAGGAGAAAGAATTAGAACCATATTTTGAGACCCTTGATTCTTTAACACGTTTGATGGCTAATGTTTCATATGAACATCAGGGAAGGAGAATTGAAGGAATGAGGATGCAGAACTTGGGTGATGCCTATATGGTGAATGGTTGGGAAGCGATGCCCTATGACAATCATTCGGGTATTGTGGATATTTATCGTAATCCCAAAGGAGATATTTCAAGATTGGCGTATTACAATCAACAGTTGTATGTGGCCGTTGCATCGCGTAATCAGGTTGTAAAGCTTCCAGGTATTGCAACAGTAGACTTTTACATTGTAAACGAGGTAAACTTAAAAGGCAATTACATTCTTGAAATAAAGATGATTGCTCCTAATGGAAAAGTTGTTTATAAACGGAGTGAAAATGTAGCTCTTAAGGGAGGGGAGACTTTTGGGCAACTTTTATTGGAGAATGTAAAGATTCCGATAAATAATAATGAGGGTACTTATCGTATATCGGCAGATATAAAAGCGAATGGCCAACAAGTACGTGCTCATGGGTATGATGAGGTGATAGCTGTGAATTGGGAAACAAATGATTTAGCTGGTAATGGAGCTTATTATGGGGATAATAATGATAAGGTTGCAGCTTTCTACAAGGCAACTGTCGGGAAAGAACTTCCTGCTTTTACTCCTGATATGGAAAGATTAGATTGGCTTGTTGTGAATCGTTCCTCTTTGGATGAACCGGTTGTTATTCCTTCAGATTATTTTAAGGGTAAAGATGGAATTACTACTTTAAAGGCGACTTGGTATAATGAACCGGATATGAACATTATAGCTTCTGTGAAACCGGATATGAAATTGGACCATAACTTTGTAGCAGGGGCCCAACCAGATGAATCCATACCTGCCAATCAGCCGTTCTCAGTAATTTGGGAGGGGTATATATGTCCACCTGAATCAGGACAATACCTGCTTGGAGTTGAGACTGATCGAGGGGTGCGTATGTATGTTGATGATAAACAGCTGATTGATGAATATTTTAATGCTGTTCCTATGAAGCAAGATAGGCCTGTTGTTATGGAGGCAGGGAAACCGATAAAAATTCGGGTGGTATATCGTCAGACTCACCAATCAGGTTATATACAACTAAAATGGTCCCGACCAAGTGCAACTACTATCACTCCATGGAAATTATTAGAACGAGTTAAACATGATGGGACTACTTTAATTTTACTTGATTGTACTGAAACTTGGATGAAAGCGGTAGCTGAATATACAAATGTAGAATATGACGGTTATTATAATGTAGGTAAAAACTGGATAGGCGGTATTCATTTTGTAAAAAAACATCCATTATTTGCTGGCATGCCGGTCAATAATGCTTTGAATTGGCCTTATCAGGCAGTAGTAAGAAATGGTGATCAGCGATTCGGCTTTCGTATACGAGGAGAAGAATTAGTGGTTGGATCCTATCGAAGTACTCCGTTTGAGCTAGGTACTGCTGTGGGAATTATTCCTTGCGGGAAAGGTAAGATTATTTTTTCCTCACTAGACATTGTAGATAATTTGGATAATCCATCGGGGCCCGCAGAGATGGCTAGGAAAATATTGTGTAATTATATCAAATATGCTTTGAACAATCATTAATTATGAATTAGAACTATTTAAACAGCACAATGAATAAGAGAAATGTAGATAATATATTTGTTAAATCAGAAATTATATTTGTAATATTTCTGATGGCCTTATTTTCTGTTGAGACTGCTGATGCACAAATAAAAAAGCAACAGACATTACAGCACAGTATTAAAACAGTTTATTCGACAAAGGATTGGGTGATATCCGATTTCGTAGTAACAGATCCGATGTTCGGTGCTAAAGCTGAACCTGGTTTTGATAATAGAGCTGCTTTTCAGGCTGCTATTGATGCTGCTTATGAAAGTGGGGGAGGAGTAGTATACATACCTGCCGGAAATTACGAATTTCATAGCACACAAATAGGGATTAAGAGTGTCAGAGTACGTCAAGGGACTTCGGAGAATAAGAAAGACTTTAACTATGAGTATGTTTTGCGTCTTCATCCAGGTGTACAGCTTCGTGGTGATTGGGCAGCTCCAGAATCCAATAACGGGATGGTCCTTGGAACCATACTTGAAGTACGTGTAGGGAAGAATGCACCAAACTATGACGGAAGTGTGAAAAGCTGGTGGAATGATAGCCAAGCTGGGAATGCACTTCGTACTACCTACACAAGTATTGCTGATAGGTTTATTGAAATGAACGCGGGAACAGGGGTGACTAACCTTTCTATCTGGTATCCTGAACAGAACATTAATGATGTGAAACCATATCCATGGACATTGTTTCAAACTCAGGGAAATTGTGCAACGATAGAGCATGTTACTCTCGTAAATTCCTACAACGGTTTCAATTCTGCGCCAAGTGAGTTACATTATGTATTGGATAGCTACATAACGGCCCTTAATAAAGGCATTGAAGTACATGTATGTACTGATATTGGGCGTATTGAAAATGTCAGCATAAGTCCTGAATATTGGGCTAAATCAGGCCTTCCGGGAGCACCAACTCTTGCAGAATTAACAGCATATACAAAAGCTAACAGTGTAGGGTTTCAGATGCATCGGTCGGACTGGGAATATATCTCTTATTTACACATTTCAGGTTATAAAACAGGAATTTGGATTGGGCGCGAACCCGGCTTTGCAGATGCGCCTAATGCACAATTGTATGAGGTTCATGTAGATAATTGCGAAAATGGACTTTATGTAGAAGATGTTAACCCATATGGAATACTTATATCCAATTCTTCATTCGGAGCTGCTAAAGGTGGTAATGCTGTATATTTCTATAAAGATTTCAGTACTTCTACGCAGTTTAATGGAGTAGAATTTAGTGGGCCTATCGTTAGTGATGGCAGCGATGGAGTTATATCGTTTGAAAGCTGTCTTTTTGGTAAATATAGTGACTATGCACTTAAAATAAATAATGGCAATGTACTATTATCTCAGTGTCATTTTGAAAATGCTGATAAGCATGTGTATCTTGGCATGAATATGCGTACATTGAAATCTGTAAACTCTGGGCATAAGCAGCGACTAAAAATTAATAATCATAGCAATGATGCAAAAATAGAGATTATTACTGATAAAAAATATGCATTTGAACCGATTCCCAAAGGGCTAAAAACTAATATTATTGCTCATCCGAGACCTGTATCAAACCAAGTGTTGAAAGCAGACTTTTCAAGGGCAACAGGATTTAATAATCAGCGGCCTGTGAAGGATATATCAAGCGAATTACAGTCTGCACTTGATGCTTTAAAGGCTTCGGGAGGAGGTACACTTTATTTGCCAGCTGGCAGATATTTGGTGGACAAACCTATAAAAATCCCTTCTGGAGTGGAATTGAGAGGTTCATGGGACGTACAACATCATACACAAAATGGTGGTACTGCTATATTTACCAATTATGATGGTGGGGATGCAGGAGAAAATGCTCCTTCTCTCATACAACTTGAGACTAATGCGGGTATTAGAGGTATCACATTAGCGCAGCTCAACATTATATCCGGAGAATATAGTGCTGAAAGCCCAAGAAAAACCCCGTTTTTGATACAGGGGCAGGGCCCTAAAGTATATGTTATTAATGTAACTATAGCGATAGGCGATAAAGGGATAGATTTAGCTTCATATGATACTAGTGGGCATTATGTTGATTATTTAGGTGGTGTACCTTTGAGAGCGGGCATTTGGGTTGGTGGTGGAGCGGAAGGAGGCTTTATCCGCAACATGCAGTTTAATCCCCATTATGGCTCAAGACTGCCAGAAGGTGGACAAGGTTATCCGAGAGTGGCTATGATGCGCTTTGTGCAGTCCAATTGTAGTGCTCTTAAATTTGCGGATGTCAAAAATCAAACGATCTTTAATAATTTTGTTTACGGTTCGGTTTATGGAATACACTTTTTGAAAGATGAGATAACGGGTAAATATCCTGGTAAAATGACTATGATAGGACATGGATCAGATGGATGTACATATTCTTTATTTGTAGAAGATGCTGACAAAGACACAAAAATAATTGCGGTCAATTCCGAACTGGTTAATACGAAAATTCCCAATGAACCTGTTAGATCATATGTACTTATGGGAAAAGAGATGAATACAAGCAAAGTTCATCCTGATGCTAAACTAATATTGTATAATAGTGCATTTTGGGGGAGTCCTGTATTTGGAGCTATCATAAATAGTGGCATAGTGTCATTTCAACAAGCTAACTTTTCACGTTCGGGCACGTATGGAGTAGATGTAAGGGGAGGGAGAGCGCATGTATACACTTCTTATTTTGCTCAAGAGATACTAGATACTGTTACCTTAAATGGATATGCAAGGTTGGGAATGTATGGAAATTTGATAGAATTAACCAATAATTATTATATCTCTGGATTTAGGTTTGATAAGGAGGGAAAGGGAATCCTTTGCGGTTCTGATAAAAGGTAAGATGTCTAATGAAAATATTTATATTTCAAAAAAGAGTGAATGTCTATTTTAATTGAAAAATTAATCTCTAAATAAGCGTAATAAGGCTAAAAGCTTAATCTTGAGAATTTATTTTTGCGATAGGAAATCTTATTTGAGCATGATAGATAATGTATAAAAATATATATAATGAAGAATATGAAGAATAAATTGTTTGTTACATTAGGGATACTTGGTATGAGTTTATTGTCTTATGCAGGTACTAGACATTCTTTAGAAACATCTTATCCTAGTTATAAAGGTTTGATAATGGCAGGGTATCAAGGTTGGTTTCGTGGACCGCAAGATGGAACGGGTCAAGGATATGGTCATTATGGAACTGGAAAACAATTTGATGAAAACCATTGTACCATTGATGTGTGGCCTGATGTAAGTGAATATGAAAGGATCTATGAAACTTCTTTTAAACATGCCGATGGAAGAAAAGCATATGTATTCAGTTCTGCGGATAAATCGACTGTTGACCTACACTTTAAATGGATGAAAGAATATGGAGTAGATGGAGTATTTGTGCAACGTTTTTTTGATTATACTCGTGGGAACCAACAAAACTCAGTCCCTAATCGTATTTTGGCAAATGCTTTAGATGCTGCCTCAAAGTATAATCGTGCTATTGCAGTTATGTATGATTTGTCTGGACTGAAAAAATCCGGTGAAGATTGTTCTTCAATTATAGAAGATTGGAAAAGGCTGGTAGATAATCAAAAAGTAACTAATCAGGCGGGAAAGAAAACTTATCTGCATCATAATGGGAAACCTGTGGTAGCTATATGGGGAGTAGGATTTCCCGATCGTCCTTACAATATTAGAAATATTGGTTTGGATCGTTTGATTGATTTTTTGCAAAACGATTCTGTGTATGGCGGTTGCACAGTAATGTTGGGCGTTCCTACGTTTTGGCGTAATTTGGAGTCTGACTGTATCAATGATTCTTACTTGCATGTAATGATCAAAAAAGCGGATATAGTTTTGCCATGGACTATTCAGCGTTTTTCTCCTCTTTTACATAATGATATGGATCGTTTTCGTGACCTGATAATTGGTGACCTTTGTTGGTGTAAAGAAAATGGGATAGATTATGTACCGGCGGTAACTCCTGGTTTTAGCTGGCATAATCTTAGTAAATTAGAATTCCCGGATGACGTGAAACCTGTTGGGAGTATTCCACGACAGGGTGGTCGTTTTTATTGGCAGCAACTTTCGACCGCAATGCTGGCAGGTGCTGAAATGATTTATGTTGCAATGTTTGACGAAGTAGATGAAGGCACTGCTATATTTAAGTGTACAGGTGATTATCCGGTTAGTGATGTAGCTAAGTTTATAGATATGGATGGGCAACCTTCAGATCATTATCTATGGTTGACAGGTGAAGCTGCTCGTATGCTCAGAAAAGAGGTTCCATTGACTTTTAAAATGCCTATAAGGAATAAATGATGAAACAGCTTTGTTCTATTATAACTTTGCTTGTGTCGTTTTTATTATTGACGGGGAAAATACAAGCACGTATTACTATGCCATCTCTCTTTTCGGACGGTATGGTGTTGCAACAACAAAACTTGGTTGCCATTTGGGGCAGTAGTGATAGAAAACAACAGAGGATAACTGTAAAACCTTCGTGGAGTAATAAAGAATATACGACAGTTTCCGATGATTTAGGAAGGTGGAAAATGAAGTTGGAGACACCAGTTTATGGTGGTCCTTATAATATAGAAGTGAGTGATGGTGAAACGGTACGTTTAAGTAATATATTGATTGGTGAAGTATGGCTTTGTTCCGGTCAGTCTAATATGGACATGCGAATGGGAGGGCGTTATGATGAACCGGTGATTGGTTCATTGGATGCGATTGTTACTTCTCGAAATTCTCAAATACGTATGTTTACGGTGGATGGTAAGATGGACTCTATACCCTTGGCTGATTGTGAAGGAAGATGGCAGGAGGCTTCTTCTGAAACTGTTCCCGATTTCACTGCTGTCGGGTACTTTTTTGCATGTAAATTAAATTCGGTACTTGGTGTGCCTGTGGGGATTATTCATGCTAGTTATGGCGGCTCGCGAGTAGAAGCTTGGATGAGTAAAGAAAGTATTGAACCTTATAAAGATTTGCAAGAGGTACGTAACGGCTCTATTCTTTATAATGGAATGTTGAGCCCGGTGATAGGATATGGTATCCGGGGGTGTTTGTGGTATCAGGGAGAGGCAAATATAGATGCCCCTGATTTATATACTCAATTATTTCCTGCATTGGTGAATGATTGGCGTAGGCAGTGGAAAATAGGAGAGTTCCCTTTTTATTATGCCCAGATTGCTCCTTTCAATTATAATAAAGGTGAAGAAAAAGGGAAGAATTCTGCATTTCTGCGTGAAGCACAAATGAAATGTCTAAGATATATACCTTCTTCGGGAATGATTGTATTGACTGATGTAGGTGACGCTCACACCATACATCCTATGGAAAAAGAAACTGTTGGAAATAGATTTGCTTATTTGGCTTTGGGACGCACTTATGGTAAAAAAGGATTTCCTGTAACCGGGCCGTTATATAGATCTATGAAGGTGGAAGGGAATAAAATTATTCTATCATTCGATGAAATAGGTAAAGGATTAACAACTTTCCGTAGGCCGTTTACAGGGTTTGAAATAGCAGGTGAGGACAGGATATTTCATCCAGCTGATGCGCGTTTGGGTGAAGGTGCGCAGACTGTTGTAGTTTCGAATCCGGAAGTCAAGCATCCAGTTGCGGTACGTTATGCTTTTAAAGATTATGTGGAAGGTTGCCTTTTTAATATGTCTGGTCTTCCGGCGTCTTCTTTTAGAACTGATAATTGGTAATAATTAGTTTTATGAAAAATCTAAGTAGTTTATTGGCTATAGCATGTGCTATCCTGCTTTATTCTGTAGGAGTGGTTGGAGGAGCTTTGGCACAGGAAGTAAAGGATACTTATTGGAATGTACATACCCAACTGTTACCTTTGCGCTTGCCCCCTCCTCCTGTTGGCTACAAACCAGAGTATCTTGATTTGAATCATAATGGCAGACCGGATGCCATTAAATCTATTACTCATAATGATATTCCCATATTGTGGCTGGACGATGATAATAATTTGAAAGAAGGAGATTGGGAAGGTGATATGGTGAATGACTGCTTGCTGATTGACCGCAATAAGGATGGTATTTACGGAGGCCAGGGGGATCTTATTATTGATTGGGTGGATACCAATAATGATGGAAAGGCTGATATGCAGTTTGGTATAGAGTATCCGAAAGAGCGTACAGGTGAGGTTTGGCCTAATGGGCATTATATGATAATGTTTGATTTGGATCGTGACAATATCTTCAACTATATCAACTGGAATAATTTTACTCTTCAGTGCTGGGAGCGTAGAGGATTGTCTGATTTCTATGAAGATTATAGTGGGCAGACATCATTTCTAAAAATACACACTTCTACATATGATATGAAGGATTTACGTTTTAATTGGGAGAACCCTTTTCTGTTCTATGATCCTGATAATGATAATAGGACTGAAATGGCTATTCGTTTGGTTGATTCTCCCAAAATTCACGATCCGAATTCCCCTTCCAACAGTTATGTGAATCGTCAGTTGGAAGGACGTATTGATTGGGCATCTTTAGCTGTGGACATTGATAATGATAATACTACAGGTAATGAGTTTGATTTTGATTTTACTATAGGTTTTCAGGGGGAAGGGTTTGATTATACCGATCAAATTCACCCGGTACGTAATTTACGTGGAATGCCTGAAGCAGACTGCTTTTTTATGGATTCCCGTTACCGGCAATTGACAGAACTGATTTATCCGGATCATGACGCAGCATATGATCTAATATTTAGTCGTGGCAAATGGAATCGTGTTAACTTTGTCTATGATGAGGATGATGATTGTAGTCGTTGGGAGCGTGTGGAATTTTATGATCCTAAAGATCCGTTTAAAGTAGGTTGGAATAAAGGTGGTATAGACAATAATAAGCAAAGTGATGCTGCCGGCGACCGTGGTGAATGGGATATGGATAATTCCGGAAATGCACAGTTATATATTAGTCATTTTGATGGTCGCTTACACCTTTATGGAGCAGAAAATGGTGTTTGGCGAATAGATCAGAATGCCCAATATTTTCAGGGGTGGGATCGTATGTGGATGAACTTTCAGGATCCTAAGAGTTACGCTACTGTTCTTTATAGTGACCGCGACAATAATGGTTTCTTCGATCATATAGAGTATGATCTTGATGGGGATATGGAAATGGAAACTGTGATAGATTTTAAAAATCTTGGCATTGACGATACCTGTGAGTTGATTGATATATCCAAATTCTCATATAATGATTATGTAGCGCTGGGCAAACAAGTTTCAGAAGGTATCTGGAAAAATGCGGCGCAAGCATTGCAGGTGGCACGTCAATATGGGATAAATTCTTTGTGGTATGCTAAATGGATGCATGCCTCTACAACTCGTGAAAAATATAATAGCGGTTATTGGTTGCAATTTTATTTGTATAAGGATTTGGAAAACTTGTTTATCCGGCAGGAAGATGAGGAGAAACTTTGCCTGCTGAATCAGGCTTATTATTCCGGTGATTGGTCAATACTTGCAAAGAAAGGAGCAGAGGGATTTTATTTCTTCTCAGACGATGATAAAACGGCCATTCGTTTGTCTGCTGATACCCGTTGGGGAAAGAAGATTATAGCAGATCTGAAAATGAAAGTAAAGGAAAGGCGTAAATATCCTTTAGAAGTCCCTAAAGAAGAAGGCGGGCATTTTCATGACTTTTTTTGTCCAAAACATAATCTTCAGTTTACTTTTCGCTGGGATAATCCGAAGGCTCACTATTGTTCTGCTTGCGATAAAGAATGGAGTGGAAATAAACGTTATGACTGGGCCTGGATTTATGAAGTACATATGTTGAATAAGGACTATCTTTATCAGTGCATGTACCTTTATTTGGCAACCGGGCAACCGGAATATGCCGATTATATACGTACTATGTTACTGGATTATGCCGGTAAATATTCTGGGTGGTTCGAACATAACTCTGGACGTAAGGCTACTGATCAACATAGTGGAAAAGCTTTTGCTCAGAGTTTGGACGAAGCAAATTGGGCTACTAAAGTGGCTATGGCCTATGGAACGATTAAACCTATTCTGTCAAAAAAGGAGATTGATTTTATAGAGAAAGGTTACTTGGCTCCTGCCGCTACTCTATTACTCCATCGTCCTGCAGGTGCAAATTGGCAGATGTGGCATAATAGCGGATTGGCAGCTTTAGGCATTGCTTTGGAAAATGATTCTATTGTTGATGTGGCAATTAATAGAGATAAATATGGTTATCATTTTTTAATAGATAAGCATAAAAATGATGATGGATGGATTAACGAAGGCTCTCCTCATTACCATTATTATCCGTTAGAAGCTTTGCTGTTTACAGCCAATGCAGTAAGATGTCGTGGTATTGATCTTTTTGACTGTGACCTGCATGATATGTTTGTTGAACCTGTGAAAGGAACCTATCCGGATTTATCTTTCCCTGCACACAGCGATGGTTGGTATGGTGCTAATCTCCTTTCACAGTCAGCACTGTATGAGGTTGCCAATACTCGTTATAATGATCCTTTTTTACAGAGAGTGCTGGAGCTGACATATGCACAGAAGAAACGTTTGGATGCAGAAGCTTTATTGAGTAACCAAAGGATAGATGTTTCTGACGAGCAGTTGCTTCAGCCAAGTTATTCATTCAATACTTCAGGTTTCTGTTTGTTACGCAGTGATACGCGTACGGTGGTCTTGAAATTTGGTGGTGAGGGAATTGGGCATGGGCATCCGGATAAACTTTCCATTGCGATTCATGATGGTAAGCGTGAACTGATATCCGACTTTGGAACTTCCGGATATGGAGTACCCGATTATCTAAAATGGTATAAGCGTAGCTTATCTCATAACACTGTGACGGTGGATGCTAAAGACCAAAAAAGAAGTACAGGAAAAATTACTAAATTTATACCTCGCTCTGACGGTGGATATGCTGAGGCTGAAACGGTTACAGCCTATCCGGGAGTTAAGATGCGCCGGAGTTTGGATTTGAAAGGACAATATTTACAAGATATATATACCTGTAATTCCGATTCTTCTCATTTATATGAATATGTTATCCTTTTTAATGAGAAGCCTGTTTTAGAAGGACATCCTTCGATGACAACATTAACTGATAGTGAAGTTCATCAACGTATTCGTCATATCAATTCCTACTCTTATTGGCCTGGGTTTACTTGTCATACTTCTTCTGCTGATGTCTGCTTAAATGTTTCTGCTGATGAAATATTGGAGATCGTGTTAGGAGAGGCTTCAGGCATACCGGCCAATCCTACAGTCAAAGATGGGCCGGGAGCAGGAGATATAGCGGTAAAATGTTGTTATCCGTTGATCATTCGCGTCAAGAGTAAGAGTATGAAGGTAGAAGCTAATTGGAGTTTTGTGCCTTAATGTTAATGTCATATAAAAACATAAATATATAATTTCATGAAAAACAAATTTTATATGCTATTGCTGGTCTCAGGTATTGGGCTGATGTCCTGCGTAGAGGGGGAATTACAAAGAGAGTATACAGACAGTGTGAATGTTTTTATAGGGACTGGCGGGCATGGGCATACATTTCCAGGTGCGACTCTGCCTCATGGAATGGTGCAGTTAAGTCCTGATACCCGTCTTATAGGTTGGGATGCTTGTTCGGGTTATTATTATGATGATACTTCCATTATAGGATTTAGCCATACACATCTTAGCGGGACTGGTATCGGTGATTATGGTGATATATTGTTTATGCCCATAGTAGGAGAGAAGCCTTTGGTTGCTGGGACAGAAGAAAAACCTGATGAAGGATATCGTTCTCGCTTTTCCCATGATAAAGAAAGCGCCCGTCCAGGATATTATCAGGTCTTACTGCAGGATGATTCGATTAATGTAGAGTTAACTGCTACTTTGCGTGCCGGGTTACATCGTTATACTTATCCCAAGGGGAGTGATGCTCGCTTGATTATTGATATGGAACCTACTATTCATGGACATCAACATCCTGTTACTCAAATAAGGGTTGTAAATGATTCCACTATAGCTGGAAAGAAATATACGAGAGGATGGGCTAAACAGCATTATGTTTATTTCTATGCTGTTTTCTCCAAATCTTTCGATTACAAATTGTATTCCGGAACGGAATACCAACCGGATAGTACCTCTGTTACTGTCAATACAGCAAAAGCTGTAATAACTTTCCGCAATCTTTCTGCTGACGGACTTGTACTCGCAAAAGTTGGTATATCAAGTGTAGATGAGGAGGGAGCAAAGCTAAATTTAGAATCTGAAATACCGGATTGGAATTTTGAAGGAGTAGTACAACAGGCAAATGTATCTTGGAATAATACATTGGGAAAGATTGATATTGAAACCTCAGACAATGATAGCCGTACTGTTTTCTATACTTCTTTGTATCATACTTTTATTCAACCAAGTTTGGCATCAGATATAGACGGTCGTTATCGTACTATGGGGCATGAAATAAAACGAGATACTTCTTACACTAATTATACAGTCTTTTCTTTATGGGATACATTTCGGGCAACCCATCCACTTTATACTATCATTACGCCAAAGCAGAATCAGGCATTTATCCGCTCTTTGCTGTGTAAATATGATGAATCGGGTATTTTGCCTAAATGGGAACTGGCATCAAATGAGACTGGAACTATGATTGGTTACCATGCTGTTTCAGTCATTGCAGATGCTATAATGAAGAAGCAATGTGATTTTGATATAAAAAAGGCTATTGAAGCATGTATACGTTCTTCGGTTTATGATACAACTAATATTACACCGATGATGAATCGTCAAATATTAAACGAAAAGGTTATGCCGATTTCTATCAAATATAAAAATGAGCTTGGTTATATACCTTGTGATAAAGCTTATGGTGCAGTCTCTCAGGGGTTGGAGTTTGCTTATAATGATTGGTTGATTGCACAAATTATGAAAGAGGATAACCAAAAAGGCATGTATGATAAGTATATGAAATTATCTAAAGCTTATCGTGAATATTTTGATCCGGAAACAAAGTTAATGCGTGGCCGTCTAAGTGATGGCAGTTGGATTACTCCTTTTGATCCCTCCTCTGTGCAACGTCCCAGCAACTATGTGGAAGGCAATGCTTGGCAATGGGCATGGTTCGTACCACAAGATGTAGATGGACTGATGGAGTTGGTTGGTGGTAAATCTGAATTTGAAGCCCATTTGGATACGTTGTTTACTAGAAGTTCCGAACTGACGGGAGACTCGGATGCTGCTGCCGATGTAACAGGTATGATAGGACAATATGCTCATGGTAATGAACCAAGCCATCATATTCCTTATCTGTATAATTATACAGATGCTCCTCACAAAACACAGGCCTTGGTTGATTATATTCTTCGCACATTGTATCATAATGATCCCAATGGTTTGTCAGGCAATGAGGATGTAGGACAGATGTCAGCCTGGTATGTACTTAGCTCCATGGGATTTTATTCATTTTGTCCAGGGAAACCGGTTTACGAAATAGGCCGTCCGTTATTTGATAAAGTGACTATCCATTTGGATAATGGAAAGGACTTTGTGATTCGTGCGGAAAACAATAGTATAGAGAATAAATATGTTCGTTCGATGAAGTTAAATGGAAGGGAATTAGAAGAGCCAAGGTTCTCACATTTTGACTTGATGAAAGGGGGCGAACTTGTATTGGAAATGGAAAAATAATAAATGCGTTATGAAAAGAAGATTTTCTTTATGTATTTCAGTATTGCTTTGTATAGGAGCATATGCAGGTAGTGGTCCTACTATATATAAAAAGGGCTGGATTGATTTTAATAAGAATGGAGTGAAGGATGTTTATGAGGATCCATCGGCTCCTTTGGATGCAAGAGTACATGACTTATTGTCACAGATGTCGATAGAGGAGAAAACATGTCAGATGGCTACCTTGTATGGCTCTGGTCGTGTATTAAGGGATTCCCTACCCACAGAACAATGGAAGAATGAGATTTGGAAAGATGGTATTGCAAATATAGATGAACAGGCTAATGGTTTGGGAACATTTGGTTCTACCTTATCTTACCCTTATGTGAATAGTGTAGAAAATCGACAGGCAATCCAGCGCTGGTTTGTAGAAGAAACACGTCTTGGAATACCTGTTGATTTTACTAATGAAGGTATCCGTGGACTTTGTCATGATAGGGCAACCATGTTTCCGGCACAGTGCGGACAAGGTGCTACGTGGAATAAAGAATTGATAAGCGAAATTGCGCGCGTAACAGCAGAAGAAGCGAAAGCATTGGGATATACTAATATTTATTCTCCAATTTTGGATATCGCTCAAGACCCTCGTTGGGGGCGTGTAGTGGAATGTTACGGGGAGGATCCTTTTCTTGTAGGGGAACTTGGAAAGCGGATGATTAAAGGACTTCAGGCAGAGGGACTTGTTGCTACTCCTAAACATTTTGCAGTATATAGTGTCCCTGTGGGTGGGCGTGATGCTGGTACTCGTACAGATCCACACGTAGCGCCACGTGAGATGAGAACACTTTATTTGGAACCTTTCCGTAAAGCTTTTTGTGAAGCGGGAGCATTGGGGGTAATGAGTTCGTATAATGATTATGATGGTGAACCGATTACGGGTAGCTATCATTTTTTGACAGAAATTCTTCGTCATGAGTGGGGTTTTAAAGGCTATGTGGTCTCGGATAGTGAGGCGGTAGAGTTTCTCTATTCTAAACATAAAGTGGCTGCCGATGCTGTGGACGGAGCCGCTCAAGTGATAAATGCCGGACTGAACGTGCGTACGAATTTTTCTTTACCTGAGAATTTCATCTATCCGCTTCGTCATGCTATCAGTGAAGAGAAGATCTCTATGCAAACTATTGACAGTCGTGTTGCTGACGTATTACGTGTGAAGTTTATGATGGGATTATTTGATAATCCTTACAAAGGTGATACCAAGAAGTTGGAAAAGGTGGTACACTGCAAAGAACATCAGAATGTATCTATGAGAGCTGCTTTAGAGTCTATTGTTTTATTGAAAAATGAGAACAATATCTTACCGCTATCTAAGTCTATCAAGAAAGTTGCAGTCATTGGTCCAAATGCAGCCGAAGTTGACAATTTGATATGTCGTTATGGACCTGCTAATGCTCCGATAAAAACAGTATATCAAGGTATAAAAGACTATTTGCCGGATTCGGAGGTGCGTTATGCGAAGGGAGCTGATATTATTGATGAATATTTTCCGGAGAGTGAGCTTTACGATGTACCTCTGAATAAAACAGAAGAAACTATGATAGATGAAGCGGTTGCTTTGGCTAAAGAGTCAGACGTAGCTATTATGGTGTTAGGAGGAAACGAGAAAACTGTACGTGAAGAATATTCACGAACTAATTTGGATTTGTGTGGGCGGCAGGAGAAACTGTTGCAGGCAGTATATGCTACTGGTAAACCTGTTATTCTGGTAATGATAGATGGACGGGCTGCTACAATCAACTGGGCAGAACGTTATATTCCGGGGATTGTGCACGCTTGGTTTCCGGGTGAATTTATGGGTGATGCAATTGCGAAAGTTATTTTCGGCGATTATAATCCGGGTGGAAAGTTGGCGGTGACCTTTCCTCGTTCTGTGGGCCAGATCCCTTTTGCATTCCCGTTTAAACCGGGTTCTGATTCCAAAGGTTTTGTGCGTGTAACAGGTTCCCTTTATCCTTTTGGATATGGTTTGAGCTATACAACTTTTGATTATAGTGCTTTGAAGATAGAAAATCCGGTAATTGGTACACAAGGAAGTGTGAAACTGAGTTGCAGGGTGAAGAATACGGGCAAAATTGCCGGTGATGAGGTTGTGCAACTCTACTTGCATGACGAGGTAAGTTCCGTGACTACTTATGTGAAAGTGTTACGTGGTTTTGAACGCATCCATTTGCAACCGGGAGAGGAGAAAGTAGTTGACTTCGTGCTTACACCTCAGGATATGGGATTATGGAATAAAGATAATCATTTTATAGTAGAGCCGGGTACCTTTGCTGTAATGGTTGGCAGCTCTTCACAGGATATTCGGTTACAGGGAAAGTTTGAGGTGAAGTAAGCCTATGAGAACTGTAAAAGGTATTATCTAAAATCATATTGTTTTTTTCCGATTGATACGGCTGATATGTCTGCCTGGAATTATTTTAACACTATATTCTGTTATTAATATTATTTTAATTAGAAGTTAATACCTTCTAGGTGTCTCATTTAATATGCCGACTTTTATTTTGCGTTTAAAAAAGAGTAAAGTCTGTCTGATGAATAAAAGCGAGCAAACAGATGGTTAGTAAAAAGGCTTGAAATAAGTAAAGAGTTAAAATCTAGTAATATGAATTTGAAAAAACATGTAGTTCTATTCGCAGGAATATTTTTCTGTACTTATCTAATGGCTCAAAGGTCAAGTGAAATCTTATCAGTTTCAGCATCTGTCAATCAAGAGAAAGCTTCACTGGCTTTTGATAAAGATCAGCGTACGGTGTGGGAAGTTGATGGTAAAAATCCGAAGCTAGATCAATGGCTGATGTTTACTCTCCAAACTCCGGGAGATGTGTGTGAAATGTACCTTCAATTGCAGGGAATATCCAAGGACGAACTGAAGCAACAGATGAGTATATTTGTGACATATGACCCGATGAATTTAGGAGAACCTGTCGACTATCAGGTACAAGGTAGCGCCAGAGGGATGAGGGTAACATTTTCGCCTAAATATGGTGCCCATGTAAAACTTGTCTTTAAAGGTAATGTACGTGTGGGGCCTTTCGATATAAAAGAAGTATCAGTTTTTCTGGCTGATGAGGAACTGAAAAATCATAAAGGAGATAAAACGACATTACGTTATATGGATCCTAGACTTCCTGTAAATGAACGTGTGGAAAGCTTATTGTCTGTAATGACACCGGAAGATAAAATGGAATTGATTCGTGAAGGATGGGGGATTCCCGGAATTCCTCATTTATATGTGCCCCCCATTACGAAAGTTGAGGCTGTGCATGGCTTTTCATATGGTAGCGGGGCAACAATATTCCCACAGGCGTTGGCTATGGGAGCGACATGGAATAAGAATCTGACGGAAAAAGTAGCAATGGCTATTGGGGAGGAAACTCTTGCGGCAGGTACCATGCAAGCCTGGTCTCCTGTGTTAGACGTAGCACAGGATGCTCGTTGGGGACGTTGTGAAGAAACTTTCGGCGAAGATCCGGTTTTGGTATCTCAAATTGGCGGAGCTTGGATTAAGGGCTATCAGTCTAAAGGGCTGTTTACAACTCCGAAACATTTTGGAGGTCATGGTGCACCTTTGGGTGGACGTGATTCGCACGATATAGGATTGTCTGAAAGAGAAATGCGTGAGATACATTTGGTCCCTTTCCGACATGTTATTCGTAACTATGCCTGTCAGTCATTAATGATGGCTTACTCTGATTTCTTGGGGGTGCCTGTTGCTAAAAGTAAAGAACTTCTGCGTAATATTTTGCGCGAAGAATGGGGATTTGATGGTTTTGTTGTGAGTGATTGCGGTGCTATCGGTAATTTAACATCACGAAAGCATTATACTGCAAAAAACAAGATAGAAGCTGCTAATCAAGCTTTGGCTGCAGGTATTGCTACAAATTGTGGTGATACTTATAATGATAAAGAAGTGATACAAGCTGCAAAAGATGGACGCCTTGATATGGCAAATCTTGATAATGTTTGCCGTACAATGTTGCGTATGATGTTCCGTAATGAATTATTTGAAAAAGAACATAAGGAACCTTTGGATTGGAATAAGATATATCCGGGTTGGAATTCGGACAGCCATAAGGAAATTGCACGTCAATCGGCACGAGAATCTATTGTTATGTTAGAGAATAAGGATGATGTGTTGCCCTTATCCAAGCATGTGCGTACAATTGCCGTATTGGGACCCGGAGCAGACAACCTTCAGCCGGGTGATTATACTCCCAAACTTCGTTCTGGTCAGTTGAAGTCTGTTTTGACAGGTATTAAGCAGGCCGTAGGTAATCAGACGAAAATTCTCTACGAGCAGGGATGTGAATTTACCGGTTCCAATGGTGAAAACATTCCCAATGCGGTGAAAGTTGCTGCCCAGTCGGACGTAGTAGTGTTGGTTTTGGGCGATTGTTCTACCAGCGAGGCTACGACAGACGTTTATAAAACATCTGGTGAAAATCATGATTATGCAACTTTGATTCTGCCTGGCAGGCAGCAGGAGCTGTTGGAAGCTGTTTGTGCAACAGGAAAGCCTGTTGTTTTAGTGCTTCAAATAGGTCGCCCTTATAACCTGACAAAAGAGTCGGAGTTATGTAAGGCTATTATTGTTAACTGGTTACCTGGGCAGGAAGGAGGGCTTGCTACGGCAGATGTACTGTTTGGTGATTACAATCCTGCCGGTCGTTTGCCAATGACTTTCCCGCGACATGTAGGACAGTTACCACTTTATTACAACTTTAAAACTTCCGGCCGTCGTTATGAGTATTCAGATTTGGAGTATTATCCTCTTTACTATTTTGGATATGGTTTGAGTTATACCTCTTTTGAATATTCGGATTTGAAAGTGGAAGAGAGGGAGAACGGTAATATCATCGCGCACGTGAATGTGAAGAATATAGGTCATCGTGCTGGTGATGAGGTTGTTCAATTGTATGTAACAGATATGTATGCTAGTGTAAAAACACGTATTACTGAATTGAAAGACTTTATACGCGTTCATTTACGACCGGGAGAGTCCAAGAGTATTTCTTTTGAATTAACTCCTTATGAATTGTCACTACTTAATGACAACATGGACAGGGTTGTAGAGAAAGGAACATTCAAAATATTAGTTGGTGGTGTTAGTCCCCAATATATAGCTAAAGACCGTATCAAAGATAGTTTGGGATATGAGGATGCACAAAAAGGTCTATCTGTTATGTTAGAGTATAACCATGGATTTGCGGCAGACTTCGATTTGGCTTTATCCAAAGTGGAAGACAACTTGCTGGCAAAGCAGAGAACAATATGGATCTCTGTCAAGAATAATGGTACTTTAATGGATACAGGAAAGGTCGAAATGTATGTCGACGGTCGGAAAACGGGAGATAAAGTACATTATGAACTTGCTCCGGGAGAAGAAAAACTGATACCTTTTATTGTAGATAAAGACAGTAACCAATCTGTTGTATTTGCTACTAAGTATAAAGTGCTATCTATTTAGGCATATATGTGGATTTATACGTAATGTAGTGTATTTGTGGGTTACAGGCTGAAAATAGTGATGCCTTAAGTCCAAATTAAGACCTTTATTAAGTATGTGGCTGTAAATTTGCCAGTATAAATATAAAATTATTGATTACATATGAAAAATTACCTATTTACTTTACTTGCCCTCTCATTCGTATTGGCAGGGTGTAATGGCTCGAAACAAGCTAAAACGGTTACTTTGGGACCTAATCCTTTTATTACTCACATGTATACAGCCGATCCTTCTGCTCATGTGTGGGAAGATGGACGGCTTTATGTCTATGCCTCCCATGATGTAGATCCTCCGCGGGGGTGTGATTTAATGGATCATTATCATGTGTTTTCCACAGATGATATGGTGAATTGGACCGATCATGGAGAAATTTTGAATTCTTCGCAAGTGTCATGGGGAAGAAAGGAAGGAGGTTTTATGTGGGCACCCGATTGTGCTTATAAAGATGGAACCTATTATTATTATTTCCCCCATCCCAGTGGAACGGACTGGAACCATACTTGGAGAGTGGGAGTTGCAACCAGCAAACATCCGGCTAAGGATTTTACAGTGCATGAGGAATTTATTGAGATGATTGGCATGGAAAACGATTGTTTTGCCATGATAGATCCTTGTGTTTTCGTGGATGATGATAAACAGGCTTATTTCTATTATGGTGGTGGAGGTCGCTGTGTTGGGGCCAAAATGAAAAACAATATGATGGAACTGGCTGAGCCGTTGCGGCCGATGGAAGGTTTGAAAGATTTCCATGAAGCAGCTTGGATACATAAAAGAAACGGTATCTATTATTTGTCTTATGCTGATAATCATGCGGAAAATGGGAAAGGAGCTAACCGCCTGAATTATGCAACAAGTAATTCTCCATTGGGTCCATGGACTTATCAAGGAATTTATCTGGAGCCTACGGGTTGTGACACAAGCCATGGATCCATTGTAGAATATAAGGGAGAATGGTATGCTTTCTATCACAACAGCTCTATTTCGGGGAAAGGTAATCTACGCTCTATTTGTGTAGATAAGTTGTACTACAATCCGGATGGTACCATACAAGTGGTAGAGCAGACAAAATAGTTAGTCGGTTATCTATTATATTACAAATGAATATAAACAAAAATGTTGTTATGAAATTTATGCATTGTTTAGCTTCCGTAGTTTTAGCTTCCATATTGGGTGCTTGCGGAGAAGTACAAAATCAAAAAATAATCGGTAGAGCTCCAGTTGACTATGTAAATCCCTATATGGGAAATATCAGTCATTTGCTGGTTCCCACTTTTCCTACTATCCATTTACCGAATAGTATGCTTCGTGTTTATCCGGAACGGGCTGATTATACGACGGATCAGTTGAACGGGTTGCCTTTAATTGTGACGAGTCATCGTGGCAGTTCTGCTTTTAATTTGAGTCCTTATCAGGGGGATAGCCTTCGTCCGGTTATAGCATATAGCTATGATGATGAGAAATTGAAGCCATATTATTATGAGGTGTTTCTTGATGATGCAGAAATTAATGTAAAATATGCACCTTCTCATCAATCTGCTCTTTATCAGATAGAGTATGGGCAACCCAATAAACCTGCTTATATGATGATTAATTCGCAGAATGGAGCTATCAAGGCGGGTGATGGTTTTGTGAGCGGTTATCAGCAATTGCAGAACAATACGTGTGTGTATTTGTATGTTGAATCGGACATTGCGCCGTTGCAAACAGGTATTTTAGTTAACGGTAAGCTAGATACTTCTAAAAAAAATGCTGAAGGCCGTAACGCTTGTGCCGTTCTGCATTTTGCTGACGGAACTAAAAAGGTAAATTTGCGCTATGGTATTTCATTTATAAGTGAAGAACAGGCAAAGAAGAACCTACAACGTGAGTTACCGGACTATGATTTGCAGGCTTTGGTAAAGAAAGGTCGTCAAGTATGGAATGAAGCTTTAGGTGATATTCAGGTAGAAGGTGGTGCAGAGTCCGATAAACAAATTCTGTATACGTCACTTTATCGTGTGTTTGAACGTCCGGTTTGTATCAGTGAGGATGGAAATTATTACAGTGCATTTGATGGAAAGATACATGAAGACAATGGTGAACCTTTTTATACGGATGATTGGATTTGGGATACTTATCGTGCTGCTCATCCCTTGCGTTTGTTGATTGATGAGGAAACAGAAAAAAATGTAATTAATTCTTATTTGCTTATGGCAGAGCAGATGGGAAATATGTGGATGCCTACTTTTCCTGAGATAACAGGCGATTCCCGTCGTATGAATTCTAATCATGCGGTAGCAACTATAGCTGATGCTGCCGCTAAAGGATTGCAGTTTGATTTGAAGAAAGCCTATGAGGCTTGTCGCAAGGGGATAGAAGAAAAAACGCTGGCTCCTTGGTCAGGTGCGGCTGCTGGTTGGATAGATGATTTTTATAAGAAAAACGGATATATCCCGGCGCTTCAGGCCGGAGAAAAAGAAACAGATCCGAATGTACATCATTTTGAGAAACGTCAACCGATTGCTGTAACATTAGGTACATCTTATGACCAATGGTGTTTGTCGCGTATAGCGGATATTTTGGGAAAGAAAGAAGACATGCTTCATTATCTGAGATGTTCTTATAATTATCGTAATGTATATAATGCCGAAACTGCCTTTTTTCACCCTAAAGATAAAAATGGAAAATGGATTGAACCGTTTGATTACCGTTATTCAGGAGGTCAGGGGGCTCGTGAGTATTATGGCGAGAATAATGGCTGGGTGTATCGTTGGGATGTTCCTCATAATGTGGCTGATCTGATTAATTTAATGGGTGGTAATGAGCTGTTTATTGCTAATTTGGATCAAACTTTTCGTGAACCGCTGGGACGTGGGAAATATTCTTTTTATGCTCAGTTGCCCGACCATACAGGTAATGTAGGACAGTTCTCGATGGCTAATGAGCCCTCACTGCATATCCCTTATCTGTATAATTATGCCGGTCAACCATGGAAAGCTCAAAAACGTATTCGTCAAATGCTGAAAACTTGGTTCCGTAATGACCTGATGGGAGTTCCGGGAGATGAGGATGGTGGCGGAATGTCTGCTTTTGTCGTTTTTTCTTCTTTAGGTTTCTATCCGGTAACTCCGGGATTTCCTGCTTATAATATTGGCAGCCCGTTATTTACTGAGGCTAAAGTGACATTGAACAATGGGAAAGTATTTGAGATAGAGGCACAAAATGCATCTGATGAAAATAAATATATTCAGTCGGCAACGCTGAATGGTAAAGAGTGGAATAAGCCTTGGTTTAGTCATGATGATATAAAAGATGGAGGGAAGCTAATATTGATAATGGGTAACAGACCTAATAAGTCATGGGGTAGTGCTAATGATGCGGTACCGCCATCAGCTGAGAAATTATAAATTGGAGTAGTTGGCTGTATTATATGATTTCTATCTTCTGTGTAGATAGAACTATAAGTAACAAATAAAACATCATGAAAACACTTAAAAAGGTTCTTTTTATAGGTTTAATGGCTTTTATCGTTTGTTTAGCAAGAACGGTTCAAGCCCAAGAACTTTATAAAAATGAGAAAGCACCAATCCATGAGCGTATTATGGATCTCCTGTCGCGTTTAACAGTTGAGGAAAAGATAAGTTTGCTGCGTGCCACTTCACCGGGCATTTCTCGTTTGGATATTCCAAAATACTATCATGGCAATGAAGCGCTTCATGGGGTAGTCCGTCCTGGTAGATTTACGGTTTTCCCACAAGCTATCGGGTTGGCTGCAACCTGGAATCCTGTATTGCAAAAACAAGTGGCTACTGTTATTTCTGATGAGGCGCGTGCCCGTTGGAATGAACTGGATCAAGGACGTGAACAAAATAGTCAGTTCAGTGATTTACTCACTTTCTGGTCTCCTACGGTAAACATGGCGCGTGATCCACGTTGGGGACGTACTCCGGAAACTTATGGTGAAGACCCTTATTTGAGTGGTATTATGGGAACTGCTTTTGTGAAAGGGTTGCAAGGAAATGACAGTCGTTATTTGAAGATAGTGTCAACTCCTAAGCATTTTGCTGCCAATAATGAAGAGCATAATCGCTTTGTATGTAATCCGCAAATATCAGAAAAGCAATTACGCGAGTACTATCTTCCGGCTTTCGAAGCATGTGTTAAGGAAGGAAAATCTGCATCTATTATGTCTGCTTATAATGCTTTGAATGATGTACCTTGTACGTTGAATGCTTGGTTGTTGACCAAAGTATTACGTGAAGATTGGGGGTTCAAAGGATATGTGGTCTCTGACTGTGGAGGCCCTGCTTTGTTGGTTAATGCTCATAAGTATGTGAAAACAAAGGAAGCTGCCGCTACTTTGTCTATAAAGGCCGGACTGGATTTAGAATGTGGTGATGATGTGTATGATGCGCCGTTATTAAATGCTTACCGACAATACATGGTTACTGATGCCGACATAGACTCGGCTGCTTATCGTGTGTTGAGGGCACGTATGCAGTTAGGACTATTTGATAGTGGGGAAAACAATCCTTATACCAAGATATCTCCCAAAGTGATAGGCTCTAAGGAACATCAAAAGGTAGCGTTAGATGCTGCTCGTGAATGTATTGTACTACTAAAAAATCAGAACAAGATGTTACCGCTTGATGCTAAGAAAATTAAATCCATTGCAGTGGTGGGCATTAATGCAGGACGCAGTGAGTTCGGTGATTATAGTGGGCTACCGGTCATTGCTCCGGTTTCTATTTTGCAGGGTATCAAGGATAGGGTAGGTGATACTGTAAAGGTTGTATATGCTCCATGGAAATCAGCAGTAGATGGTATGGAACTCATTCAGGGAGCTAGTTTCCCTGAGGGGTTGAAAGCAGAGTATTTTGATAACACGAATTTGCAAGGTATTCCAAAAGTAAGGAAAGAGGAATGGATTAATTTTGAACCTGCTAATCAGGCACCGGATCCCTTCCTGCCCAAATCCCCTTTGTCTGTTCGCTGGACGGGTAAATTGCGTCCTACGGTTACGGGGCAATACACTTTTAGTTTTTTGTCCGATGATGGATGTCGTTTGAGTATTGATGATAAAATGTTGATTGATGCATGGCAGGGACATGCAATCTGTACAGATACGGCAACTATTTATTTGGAAGCAGGAAGAGATTATCGGTTGAAAGCTGAATATTACGATAATCGTGACTATGCTGTTGCCAAATTACAATGGAAAGTTCCGCAAATTGGGAAAAAGACTCGTTTGGATTTGTACGGTGAAGCAGGAAGAGTAGTACGTGAATGTGAGAAAGTTGTGGCTGTATTGGGCATTAATAAGGCGATAGAACGTGAAGGACAGGACAGATCTGACATTCAACTTCCAGCAGATCAGCGGGAGTTTTTGAAGGAAATCTATAAGGTAAATCCTAATATTGTAGTTGTATTGGTTGCTGGTAGTTCATTATCAATTAATTGGATGGATGAACATATACCTGCTATCATCAATGCATGGTATCCTGGTGAGAGTGGAGGGAAGGCGGTAGCAGAAGTTCTCTTTGGCGATTATAATCCGGGTGGTCGTTTGCCGTTGACTTATTATAGAAGTTTAGATGAGCTTCCTCCATTTGATGATTATGATATTACTAAAGGGCGCACTTATCAGTACTTTAAGGGTAACGTACTTTATCCTTTCGGTTACGGGTTGAGTTATACCTCATTTAAATATTCCGATTTGCAAGTAACCGATGGCAACCAAGAAGTAAATGTTTCATTTTGTCTAAAGAATGTGGGAAAATATGCTGGTGATGAGGTTGTGCAGATTTATGTGAAACTTCCGGAAAGAGATAAGATAATGCCTATAAAGGAACTTAAAGGCTTTGAGCGTATCTCGCTGAAAAGAGGGGAAAGTCGCAAAGTGACCATTCGATTAAAGAAAGATCTGCTTCGTTATTGGGATGAAGAGAAAGAATGCTTTGTACACCCTTCTGGAGATTATACTATTATGATAGGTGCTTCTTCTGCTGATATTCGTCTACAAAAGGTTTCTTCTATAACTCAAAAGTCTGGCAATTAGATCTTTCATACGAAGCTGATAAAAAATCCCGTCCTGCTTTCACAAGTAAGACGGGAAAACGACAAAATTTATAATAGCCTCTTTAAGAGGACTATACAAGTATATAAAGAAAATAAAATCATACTATGAGGAAACTAAAAAAGCCCTCGACTTGTTAATATAGAAACCACTCATGCACTAACAATAAATGCGATAAACGCATCGTCGAGGGCTTAATGCCTTTCCGTTGCATATATCGCATTTATTATCATACATAAGTGGTAGTGCAAAAGTAATAATTATTTTTGATAATAGAAGCCTTTTTCTATTTTTTACTTGTAATATTCGAATATAATATATTTTCTGATTGATTATTTGCACAAAACATTTGGTAAATCCAAAAACTTCCTCTACTTTTGCGCCCCGAAAAGGAGAGGTGCTCGAGTGGTTGAAGAGGCACGCCTGGAAAGCGTGTATACCCCAAAAGGGTATCCGGGGTTCGAATCCCCGTCTCTCCGCAAAACACTAAAGATAAATGGTGGAAAAACTAAGACAAGTCCCGTAAAATCAAGGTTTTACGGGACTTCTTTCGTTTTGTCGGCGGACAAGCAAAAGACAAGAAAATGCCCCGTTTGGACAAAGTAGTGTTACTAAATCGTTACTGAAAATCGGGCGGAATAAAATAAATTGTTGCTTTTCTTGCTGCTAATAGGAAAAGAAAAAGACTGATATTCAGTGTTCTAAATATCAGTCTTTGAAAGAGCCGCTAGCCAGACTTGAACTGGCGACCTACGCGTTACGAATGCGTTGCTCTACCAACTGAGCTATAGCGGCGATCGTTTTTCTTTACGGGGTGCAAAGGTACATCTTTATTTGAATTTGCAAAAAGAATTGCTTGATTTTTTAGAAATATTTCCGGAAGTTATTTTGGGAATGGGTTATAAAACTATTGTTTTTAATTAAAGTAGCATGTAGCTTTTTTATATTTTTACAAGCAAACAGGGAACGCAGTGGAAGGTAAAAAGATGTGACTTAAAATATGTATTTATGGGAAGTGGCTTGTTCGATAAGTAATAGTAGCGAAGGGCTTTCTGCTATATTGAGATAGGGAATTAATTCTTTTTCCGAAACTTCGGAATGAAATAAATGTATATTATGAAAATAAAGTATTACCTTTGCCCCCAATTTAAAAACATTACTAGATTACTAAAGGATTAATCAAAAATCTTACTTATGCGCAGATTTATACTATTATGTTTGTTGATGTTCACAGTATCAAGCGTAGTATTTGCTCAACGAATGACGGATGAACAAGTTATTCAGTATGTGCAGGAAGCTCAACAGGCGGGGAAGTCTCAACAACAGATGTCGATTGAACTGATGAAGAGAGGGGTCACAAAGGAGCAAATTCAAAGAATACAATCTGAGTATTCGGGAAAAGCAAATGTAACGACCGGAACCGGAGGAGAAAAAGCAGCAGATTCACGTTTACGTACCCCAAAGAAATACGAGAATAAAAATAAGAACATTTCTCAAGAAAATTCCACTTTAGAAAATTCCAACTCTAAAAAACAAACCATAAAAGGGTTGCGTGCTAAAAACGATCAACAGCGTGATGAAAAAGAGATAGAGCAGGAATTCGGTTGGGATGGCAATGAACAGACAGACTATTTAGAATATGACAACTTCCTTGGCAAAGAGAAGAAAGAAAAAAAGGAGGATCCTACCCAACAAATTTTCGGACATAATATTTTTGATAATGAGAATCTGACCTTTGAACCCAATATAAATGTTGCAACCCCCAACAATTACCGTCTGGGTGCAGGTGATGAGGTTATCATAGATGTTTGGGGTGTTTCTCAAAAGACCATTAGGGAAATTATCTCACCCGAAGGCACTGTGCAAATTGAAAACTTAGGTCCGGTTTATTTGAGTGGGAAAACAGTCAAAGAGGCTAATAACTATTTGAAAAACGAGTTTGCCAAGATATATGCCGGTGTTACGGGTGAAACTCCTAATACTCAGATTAAATTGACTTTGGGTGAGATTCGTTCTATCCAAGTGAATGTAATGGGTGAAGTTGTTGTGCCGGGCACTTACACTCTTTCTTCATTCGCATCAGTTTTTCATGCGTTGTATTGGGCAGGTGGCGTAAATAAGATAGGTAGTCTCCGTAGCATAAAAGTTATACGCGACGGGGAGACGGTTGCTGATGTGGATATCTATGATTTTATCATGGAAGGCCGATTGAAAGATGACATTCGCTTGCAGGATGGTGATGTGATTCTGGTTAATCCTTATCAAACTTTGGTACAGATATTGGGCAAGGTGAAACGTCCTATGTACTATGAGATGAAGCCGACTGAAACCATTGCAACTTTGCTTAAATATGCCGGTGGGTTTACCGGTGATGCTTATAAAAAAGCAATACGTCTTGTACGTAAGAGCGGTCGTGAACATCAGATATTCAATATTGATGAAATGGATTATTCCGTATTTCGTGTAGAGGATGGAGATGTTCTTACGGTGGATTCAGTTCTTGACCGTTTTGAAAACCGAGTGGAGGTACGCGGTGCCGTTTATCGCGAAGGGTTGTATCAGTTGAGTGGAGAAGTGAACACTGTGAAACAATTGATAAAGAAAGCCGAAGGTGTGCGTGGTGATGCATTTTTGAATCGTGCTGTGATCAGTCGTGAGTATGATGACTTGACTCGGGAAATGATTGCGATAGACTTGAAAGGCTTGTTGAATGGCGTTGTTGCAGATATTCCTTTGCAGAAGAATGATATATTGTTTATCCCCAGTGTTCAGGATTTGAGGGAAGAAACCACAGTTGCTATTCATGGTGAGGTTGCTGATCCGGGTACTTATTTATATGCGGACAAGATGACGGTAGAAGATTTGATTCTACAAGCAGGTGGTCTGTTGGAGGCTGCTGCTACAACCAGGGTTGAAGTGTCCCGTCGTGTGAAAGACCCCAAGAGCACTGTTTTCAGTGGGACAATCGGTCAGAACTTCTCATTCGACTTAAAAGACGGCTTGCTGGTGGGGGAAGGCAGCGGTTCGTTCCATCTTGAGCCGTTTGATGAAGTGTATATCCGTAAAAGTCCGGCTTACCATCGTCAACAGACTGTGACAGTGGCAGGTGAAGTGCTCTTTAGTGGGAATTATGCATTGTCCAAGAAAAATGAGCGTTTGAGTGACTTGATCACTAAAGCCGGAGGTATATCATCGGATGCATATGCCAAGGGGGCTCGTTTGCTGCGTAAGATGAGTGAAGAAGAGTTGCGTTGTAAAGAAGATGTGCTGCGTATGGCGCAAATGACTTCCGGAGGTGACTCTATTTCTGTTAAGAAGTTGGATTTGTCCGATACCTATTCGGTTGGTATCAATTTGGAGAAAGCCTTGCAGAATCCGGGTTCGGATTATGACATGGTGTTGCGTGAGGGCGATATGCTTTATGTTCCCGAATACGTAAGTACAGTCAAGATCAGTGGTGCTGTGATGTATCCTAATACGGTGCTTTATAAAGCCGGGGAAGGCTGGAAGTACTATGTCAACCAGGCCGGTGGATTTGGTAATGATGCCAGAAAGCGGAGAGCTTATGTTGTTCATATGAATGGTACGGTATCCCGTTTGAAATCAGGTGGAGCAAAGGAAATTGAACCGGGATGTGAGATCATTGTTCCGAGCAAAGACCCCAAGAAGAAGATGAGTCCTGCTGAAATTATCGGTATGGGTACGTCTGCAGCTTCTTTGGCAACTATGATTGCTACTTTGGTTAACCTCTTTAAGTAATAGAGAATTATGAGCGAAGAAAATATACAGAAGACAACACAGCAGCAGCCGGAAGAGCAAGAGATTGATTTGATTGAGCTTGCTCAGAAAGTGTGGGCGGAGCGTAAATTGGTTTTCAAGGCATGCGGTATTGCCGCCCTTATCGGATTAGTGGTTGCGTTCAGTATTCCTAAAGAGTACTCGACTAAAGTGACATTGGCGCCTGAAAGCGCTGGTAAGACCTCTGCGGGAGGTATGGGAGCATTGGCGGCCATGGCCGGGATTAATTTGGGTGGAGCTTCGGCCGGAGAGGATGCGTTGTCGCCCGAGTTATATCCTGATATTGTTAAGTCAACACCTTTCCTGTTGGAGCTGTTTGATGTAAAGGTTAAGGATCAGAAAGGCAAAGTAGATACAACCTTATATGCTTATTTGGACAAGTACCAGCGTTCGTCTTGGATGGGGGCTGTGGTCTCTGCTCCATTCAAGGCTTTGGGGTGGACACTCTCTTTGTTCAAGGATAAGCCGGAGAAGAGAGAAGGTAAAATTGATCCGTTCCACCTGACGGTAGATGAAACAAGGGTGGCTGAGGCATTGAGCAAGCGCATCTTGGTTACCATTGATAAAAAAACAGGCGTTACCACTTTAGAGGTAACTATGCAAGACCCTTTGATTTCAGCTTCGTTGACAGATACGGTCATGCACTGTTTGCAGAACTATATCACAGACTATCGTACCAATAAAGCCCGTCATGATTTAGCCTTCACGGAAAAACTTTATAAAGAAGCAAAGGCCGATTATGAGGAAGCTCAAAAAAAATATGCTACTTTTGCAGATGCTAACCAAAACATTATTCTGTTGAGCTATCGTGCTGAGCAGGAACGTTTGAAGAACGAGATGGAGTTGGCGTATACCGTTTATACACAGGTTTCCGGGCAGTTGCAGATGGCGAGAGCCAAGGTTCAGGAAATCACTCCGGTATATACGGTTGTGCAGCCGGCCACAGTGCCATTGCGTGCTGCTAAACCGAATAAGATTATGATCCTTATCGGATTTGTATTCTTGGCGGGAGTAGGATGTGTTGGTTGGATACTATTTGTGAAAGATTTATTTAAGGAATGGAGAAAAGCAAGCAAAGCAATATGATAGCTAATAATGATATGAATCGTTGGTGTGCCCTGTATACGGCACCGAGGTCGGAACGTAAATTGATGCAACGTTTGAATGAAGCAGGTTATGCTGCATTTTGTCCTATGCAAATCGTATTCAGGAAATGGAATGGCAAGACAAAGGAGATATTCACTCCATTGTTTCCCGGTTTCCTTTTTGTAGAAGAAACAGCTGATGTGGCATCTTTTGTCGCATCGCAGAATGTGGCTCTTTTGGTAGATGCGGAAGGTAAGCGTTTGTCTGTTTGTGCTGAAAAGGCAGAGTTGGCTGCAGAATTCGCACATTTATTGAAATAATTATTATATAAACGCCTTTCTATCTTTCAGGCGTATCATACACACAGATTGCATGTATTTGAAAATAGTGAATACATGCAATCTGTGTATTTAGCACTCAAACATCCGGCTTCGTGCCAGCATGCAGGCGCCTACAACGCCGGCTTTATCTTTGAGTTTGGAGACTGTGATAACTGTATCCTGATTTACCAGATTCAGAGAATATTTTTTTATCGCAGTTTTTATCGGTTGTGTGATATAGTCCTCTGTCAGTGACAATGTTCCTCCGATGATTACTAATTCCGGATTCAATATATTGATTAATCCGGCGATTTGCTTACCTAATTTCTGTCCGATTTCTTCTACGATTTCGATGCACAATAAATCCTCTTTGTTGACGGCTTCGATAATTTCATCCAATGTGAGTGAGCAGTTTTGGGAGTCGATGCGGTCGGAGAGGATAGAGCTTTCTCCTTTTCTTACGCGTTCCAGTAATATGCGGTATAAGGCAGAACCTGACGCTTCGGTTTCGAGGCATCCTTTTTTCCCGCAATGGCAGAGGATTTCATTGTCAAAGACGTTGATGTGTCCGAATTCTCCGGAGAATCCTGATTTGCCGGTATATACTTTGCCGTCAATGATGATACCTATGCCCAGTCCCCAACTGACATTAACGAAGATGATATTCTTTTCTCCTTTGACACACCCCTGCAAATACTCGCCGTATGTCATTGCGCGGGTGTCATTATCGATACAAACCTGATAACCGATTTTTTCCGTCAATACCTCTGCCAGCGGACGTTCGGAGAAATTGAATTGGCTGAAGCTGTATCCGGATTCGGGGTTGACACGTCCTGATATATTAATGTTGATATTCAGTATTTTGTCGGTGTTGACTTTCGCTTTTTTTATGAAAGAGCTGATGAGTCTGCATAGTTCCTCCTTTGCTTCCGGAGTATTCTCAAACTTATACGGAATGTTCATTTTCAATTCCATCATGTCCCCCTTGAAGTTGATCAGGCCGATATTGACAGCAAATCTTTTAATGTCTACCCCGATAAAGTATCCGGATTCCGGATTCAGGCCATACAGGCTGGGGTGTCTTCCGCCGCTTGTCTCCAGTTTGCCATAATCGTTGATATAGCCGTCTTCGTACATTTCACCGATGAATTTGGTAACTGTGGGGATGCTTAGATCTAATTCTTTGGATAAGTCGGTTATCGTTGAACTACCATTATATATATAATGTGTAATGATTCTCTTTTTTATAAGAGCATTCTTACTTCCCAGTTCAATCTCTTTCAAAAGTTGTTGTTTCATTATGCTTTCTCTTAATAGGACCATTACAAAGATACAAATTTTATCTATATCTTATTACTATAATAAAATAATTTATTAATTATAGCTTATATAATAAATTATTTAATATATTTGCTGCCGATATTACTATGTATAACATTTAATCTTGAAAACATGATTGTATCAAACTTGCAAAACAGTGGTAGGATAGAAAGTCTCCATCCTCAGTTTAAGCCTCTTTTTGACTATGTGAAGACACATGATTTGCTCCATGCCGAGTTGGGACGTATTGATATAGACGGAGACGATCTGTTTATAATGAACATCAATCCCGAATGTGTTCCACAGGATAAGCAAGTGCTTGAGGTTCACCGTATTTATATTGATGTGCACATCCTTTTGGAAGGAACGGAGAGAATTGGTTGGAAGGCTATTGAAGACGTAAAACAGGAAATCAAGCCTTACGATAAAGAAGGCGATTGCGCTTTGTATGCCGATCCCTCTACCACATGGGTGGATTTACTTCCCGGTCAGTTTATGATTGTGTATCCGGAAGACCCTCATGCACCGGTTGTCGGAGCCGGAAATATTCGTAAACTTATTGCAAAAGTAAAAATCTGATTTTTTAAAATTACCCGGCATTATATTTCTGTGATTTTAATTATATTCGTGTATTTAATAAAATAATTTATTAAATATTTTGCATATAATAAAATAGTTAATATATTTGCGAAGTATCAATATCATTATTCTAATTATTATGAAAAACAAAAATGTATATCCTTGGATTGTAGTAGCGTTGCTTTGGGTGGTAGCTTTGCTTAATTATATGGATCGTCAGATGCTCTCTACTATGCAGGAAGCGATGAAGGTTGATATAGTGGAGCTGAATAAGGCGGAAGCATTTGGTGCGTTGATGGCTGTTTTCTTGTGGATTTACGGTTTTATGAGTCCTATTGCCGGTATGATTGCCGATCGTGTTAACCGTAAATGGTTGGTTGTAGGCAGTCTTTTTGTTTGGTCGGGCGTGACGTATTTGATGGGATATGCTGATAATTTTCATGAGTTGTATTGGCTGCGTGCGGTGATGGGGGTGAGTGAAGCGCTTTATATTCCTTCCGCCTTGTCGCTGATTGCCGACTGGCATCAGGGCAAGTCGCGTTCGTTGGCTATTGGAGTGCACATGACGGGGCTGTACGTGGGGCAGGCCATCGGCGGTTTTGGCGCCACTGTTGCTGCAATTTTTTCATGGCACACCACTTTCCACTGGTTTGGTATCGTAGGAATGATATATTCTGTGGTTCTGATATTTTTGTTGAGGGAGAACCCCGATCGTATGATTGCGGAACAGCCGTCTTCTGCGGCGGGCAAAGAGAAGAGGCCGTCGCTGTTTGGCGGGTTGAGCATGTTGTTCTCTACTTGGGCATTCTGGATTATCCTCTTTTATTTTGCGGCGCCCAGTCTTCCGGGATGGGCCACAAAGAACTGGCTTCCCACTCTTTTCTCTGAAAGTCTGGGTATTCCGATGGCGGAAGCAGGGCCTATATCTACCATAACAATTGCCTTCTCTTCTTTCGTGGGCGTGATTCTTGGCGGAATCCTGTCCGACCGTTGGGTGCAGAAAAATATTCGCGGGCGTGTCTATACGGGAGCCATAGGGTTGGGGCTCACAGTTCCGGCATTGATGCTGCTGGGATTTGGAAGCAGCTTCGTGGCTGTCATTGGAGCAGGGTTGTTGTTCGGAATAGGTTTTGGGATATTCGATGCTAACAATATGCCTATCCTTTGTCAGTTTGTGTCGGCCAAACATCGTGGAACCGCTTACGGTATAATGAATATGACAGGGGTGTTTGCCGGTGCTGCCGTCACCCAACTATTGGGTAAGTGGACTGATGGCGGCAGTCTTGGTGAAGGGTTTGCGATGCTGAGCATTATCGTGCTCATTGCTTTGGCTCTTCAACTCTACTTTCTCCGTCCTAAAACGGACAATATGGAATGAACTTAAAATAAACTTATAACAATCTAATAAAGAGAATTATGGAAAAAATTATCGGATTAATTGATGCCCCTTTCACTCCGTTCTATGAAAATGGCGAAGTGAATTACGAGCCGATTGAGGCGTATGCAAAGATGTTACAGAAGAATGGTCTTCAAGGTGTGTTCATCAACGGTTCTTCCGGAGAGGGCTATATGCTCACCGAAGAAGAGCGCATGAAGCTGGCGGAACGCTGGGTGTCGGTGGCTCCCAAGGGCTTTAAGGTGATTGTGCATGTGGGCAGTTGCTGTGTAAAGGCAAGCCGTATGCTTGCTGAGCATGCTCAGAAGATCGGAGCATGGGGCATTGGCGCTATGGCTCCTCCTTTCCCGAAGATCGGCCGCATCGAAGAGTTGGTGAAGTATATCGAGGAAATTGCTGCCGGTGCCCCTTCTCTGCCTTTCTATTATTATCATATTCCGGCATTCAATGGCGCTTTCCTTTCTATGGTGGGTTTGCTGGAAGCTGTTGACGGCCGGGTGCCTAACTTCGCCGGAATCAAATACACTTTCGAGAGCCTGTACGAGTACAACCAGTGCCGTTTGTACAAGGACGGCAAGTATGACATGCTTCATGGGCAAGACGAAACAATTCTTCCTTGTCTTGCTATGGGAGGTGCACAGGGCGGTATCGGCGGCACTACCAACTATAACGGTAAAGAACTTGTGGGTATTATCGAGGCTTGGAAAGCCGGTGATCTTGCATTGGCACGCGAACGTCAGAATTTCTCTCAGGAGGTCATTAACGTAATCTGTCATTTCCGCGGCAACATTGTGGGGGGAAACGTATAATGAAGCTCATCGGGCTTGACTTGGGCAAGAACCGCACTCCTTTCCAGAATATGACTGACGAGGAAGAACAGCGTATGAAAGCCGAACTTGAAGCGATTGATTTTTTTAGCCGTTGCAATAAATTCTAAATTCAGTAAAAGATGAATGTGACAGATTATTTACAAACTTGGGCAGCATCCTATAAAGAGGACTTTGTGAATAATATCATGCCGTTCTGGATGCGATACGGTCTCGATCATAAAAATGGAGGGGTCTATACCTGCCTTGATCGTGACGGTCGTCTGATGGACACCACTAAATCCGTATGGTTTCAAGGGCGTTTCGGTTTTATAGCTGCTTATGCTTATAATCAGATAGAGCAGAATCCCGATTGGCTGGCGGCTTCCAGAAGTTGTATAGACTTTATGGAGAAGCATTGTTTTGACAAAGACGGCCGTATGTTTTTCGAGGTGACCGAAGAAGGATTGCCGCTTCGCAAACGTCGTTACGTGTTCTCTGAGTGTTTTGCAGCTATTGCGATGTCGGAATATGCTCTTGCCTCAGGTGATAGGACTTATGCGGAAAAGGCATTGGATCTTTTTAAGAGGATATTGAGAAATCTTGCCACCCCCGGTTTGTTGGAACCCAAATACCTGCCTACATTGCAGGCCCGCGGGCATTCCATAACCATGATTCTCATCAATACAGCTTCCCGTATTCGGGCAGCCATTTCCGATCCGATACTCGACACTCAAATCAATGAATCCATTGCTGCTATCCGTCGCTATTTTATGCATCCCGAATTTAAGGCATTGCTCGAAATGGTAGGGCCTGACGGAGAACTCATTGACACTTGCAACGGTCGTGTCATCAATCCGGGACATTGCATAGAAACAGCGTGGTTTATTCTCGAAGAAGCCAAACACCGACATTGGGATAAGGATCTGGTTCAGATGGGAATCCGGATTCTCGAATGGTCTTGGGAATGGGGATGGGATAAGGAATATGGCGGTATCATCAACTTCCGCGATTGCCGTAATTTCCCCGTACAAGACTATTCTCAAGATATGAAGTTCTGGTGGCCGCAGACGGAAGCCATTATTGCTACTCTTTACGCTTATCAAGCTACTTGTGACGAAAAATACCTTGATATGCACCGACAGATTAGTGACTGGACTTATGCTCATTTCCCCGACAAAGAATATGGCGAATGGTATGGCTATCTTCATCGTGACGGTACGGTGGCACAGCCGGCTAAGGGCAATATATTCAAGGGGCCTTTCCACATTCCGCGCATGATGATACGTAGTTATACCTTATGTAAGGAAATACTTTAGTTAATCTTAATTATCTATTTATAATTCAAATTTTAATTCTATGAAGCAGTATCTATTGACACTATTTTGTTTGTGTGTATCTATGATAGCACTGGCACAGCAAAAGACGATTACCGGAACGGTGATCGACACTCGCCATGAGCCTGTAATTGGAGCTTCCGTTTTAGAGAAAGGAACTTCCAATGGTACTATTACGAATCTCGACGGGGAATACTCTTTGAAAGTATCTCCGGGAGCTACTTTGGTATTCAGTTACATTGGGTATAAGACTCAAGAAATACGTGTAAGCGCTAACACAAATATAAATGTGACTCTTGCAGAAGATGCCGAGCAACTTCAGGAAGTAGTTGTTGTAGGATATGGCGTACAGAAGAAGTCAAGTTTGACGGGTTCTGTGGCATCCGTTTCAAGTAAAGAAATTGTAAAGCAACTTTCTTCAAATGTTGCATCTACGTTGCAAGGACGTACTCCCGGTGTTGATATCCTGCAGCAAGCAGGTGTGGCAGGTGCGGATGTAAATATCATTATTCGTGGAGCTGCTTCTTTTGGAGCTACCGAACCTTTATATGTTATCGACGGTGCTTTTAGCAACAGTGGATTAAGTTCACTGAATCCTAATGATATTGAATCTATTGAAGTATTGAAGGATGGTGCTGCGGCAGCTATCTATGGTTCTCGTGCAGCCAATGGTGTTGTTTTGATTACGACAAAACGTGGAAAAAGCGGTAAGCCTGTGATTGAAATTGATGGTTCTTACGCTTTCCAGACTCCTACGAATATACCGGATTTCTTGAACGCTACTCAATGGAGAGAGTTTGCTAACAATGTTGCGGATAATAGTGGGAAAGCCCATGCTCCAGAGAATGACAATCCTACCTATCCTGACACAAATACGGATTGGGCCAAAGAATGGATACAATACGCGCCTATGTGGAATCTGAATGCCAGTATTTCCGGTGGAGGTGAAAATTCGACGTTTAGCACGAGCCTCGGTTATCTTGATCAGACAGGTATGACTATCTATTCTGATTATAAGCGTTATAATTTTAGAGTGAATTCTTCTTATAAGAAAGGGATATTCAGTTTATCAGAGAATATAGCGATTACTCATAGAGATAAAACTCCTACTACTGCATTTAATATCAGTCTGCCCACGTTGCCTATTTATGACTCCGAAGGTAGATTTTTCTCCGGTGGAGGAGACTATTACATTAATCCGGAAGATGGGAAAGCTCAAAATAAGATAGCTCCGTTACACTATACGGATAGATACAATAAAGTAACTGATATAATAGGTGCAATTACAGCACAATTGGATCTTTGGGACGGATTGAAATATAAGTTCTCGTTTAGCGGTAATTATAGCAATTCTCATAATTACACGCATACTCCTGAGTATTACACCAAATGGAATGAAGACGGTACTCCTGATCAGGATTATGGAAGCCCTAAAAACAGTATTTCAGAATCAAGAGGTGAGGAATTTACCTATACTATTGATAATTTGCTGACTTATAGTAAGACTTTTGCCGGACACTCGATTGATGCATTGGTGGGTACAAGCTGGATGCGCGAGTATTATAGAAGCATGTCTTTAGCCACTATCAATGATTTGGGAGGTACTGAGATTACCGGTTTTTCCAGTGTAGACGGTAAAATTTCGGCAGGTGATTCCAATGCGGCTTTGCTGTCATTTTTCGCTCGTTTAAACTATGACTATAAGGATAGATATTTATTGTCTGCCAGTATTCGTAGAGATGAATCATCTAAATTTTATAAGGACAACAGAGTAGGGTATTTTCCTTCTGTTTCTGCCGGTTGGAATGCTCATCAAGAGAGCTGGTTCGCAAATCCGGTTGTCAGCAAGCTGAAGATTCGTGCCAGTTATGGTGAGTTGGGCGCCAACTTCCTGTCTCCTTACAACTTTGACGCCATTGCTTACGGTCCTATACCTTATACTTTGGGTGGTGTGAGATATACAAGCGGTCGTGCTGCTTATTTGAAATCGAGAGAACTGAAATGGGAAACTGCGAAGACCACTGATATTGGTCTTGAATTGGGATTCCTCAATAATGATTTGACAGTGCAAGTTGATTATTTCGTGAAAAAGAATGTTGATTTGTTGGCACAGATTGACTTGAACTTATCTTCAGGACAAATCTTTGAGATTAACAGTTCTCGTGAAAAGCCTTACGTAAACTCTGCTTCTGTAAAGAATACAGGTTGGGAATTCTTGGTTAACTATCGCAAGCAGTTAACAAAAGATTTCAGTATTGATGCAACGCTCAATCTCTCTACCCTGAAAAATGAAGTGTTGTCATTGGGTGACAATGTACAGCCGATTACTTCGGGTGCAATGTCAAGTTCTTTTAGTGATTCGCCTTCTATCACCAAACCCGGTGAAGCAATCGGTTCGTTCTACGGTTATAAGATAAACGGATTTGATGCTGATGGAAATTTCATTTTTGCGGATACAGATAACAGTGGCAGTGTGGATGCTAATGACAAAGTGATTTTGGGTAATCCTATTCCTGATTTTAGTTACGGATTGAATCTAACGATGTCTTATAAGGATTTTGATCTTACAATGTTCTTCCAGGGAGTTCAAGGAAATGAAATCTTCAACCAGAAGAAATACACATATTATTTTGATTATTCCAACAACTGTGTGACGGATGTACTGAACGCTTGGACAAAGAATAATCAAAACACCAATATTCCTATAATGAAAACTCAGAACACTGATGGCGGCAACTCCTTGCCGAGTGAGTTCTATATTGAAGACGGCTCTTATTTCCGTTGCAAGAACCTGCAACTCGGTTATAATTTCCCTAAATCTATTTTGAATAAGATTTCATTCAATAAGTTACGTGTATATGCCGGTGTACAGAATCTCTTTACAATTACCAACTACTCCGGTTATGACCCGGAGGTAAGTTCAAATGCTTTGTTCTCTCGTGGTATTGATTCTGCTTCGTATCCGAATGCACGCACATTTACGTTTGGATTTAATGCTTCATTCTAACTATAAAAATACATGAATATGAAAAATATATCAAAAATAGCAGCTATGCTCCTCATAGGAGGTAGTTTTGTGATACAAAGCTGTGACGGAGTCTTTGATGACCTTGCGATAAATCCGAACCAGCCGAGTATGGGAGCTTATTTTACTACTCCCGAGGCTGTAAATGATGCTGTGTTGACTATGTATGGATATGTTTCTACGCAGCGTAGTTTGGGAGCTTCCGGTTCCAAGACTCAAATAATCCGTTCAGATGAAGCATCATCCAATTCCGATTATGGAAAACCCGGTATGTTTGGAGAAACCTTGAATGCAAGTTACTATACTATTGAACAGCCCTATACCTTGATGTACACTTTGGCATCTCAAGCTGCTTATATTATAGAAACTGCTCCGGAAGTGGATTTTCATGGAAATGAAGAACGTAAGAATATTTATATTGGAGAAGCTCATTTTTGGAGAGCTTTCGCCCACTATTATTTGCTGATAAACTTTAGAAATATATCCCCGATTCGCCGCATGCCGCGTAACTCGGAAGACTATACACGTCCTTTGGAAGCTCCGGCTGACGTGTGGGATTTTATTCAGGAAGACTTGAAGAGTGCAAAAGAGTTACTTCCGGTGAAAGGTTATTGGGATGCCACAAATGTAGGGCGTGTGACGAAAGCTTCTGCCGCCGCATTGGCCGGTAAATGCTATTTGTATCGTAGTGGTATTGAAACTTTCTATGGAACCGATAAAACAACATTTTATGATGAGGCAGCTCAAGAGTTCGCCGAAATAATAGATGGAAAGTATGGAAGCTATGATTTAACTCCGAATTACGGTGACAATTTTGACGTAGCTCATGAGAACAATATAGAGTCCATTCTTGAAATTCAGTTTTTGGGTGATGTTGAAAACAATGCTTTTAACCCGGGTACGGCAACTTCCGGTTTGGCATTTGACTCTCGCGGACTGATGTTGCCGGGTGCAGGGGTAGGCTATGAAGGAGTTGTCCATGACTGGTTGTACAATGCATTTGCAAATTCGATAGATAAAGATGGCAATACGGATACCCGTATGTTCTCTACTTTGATGTTTAATGATCTGAAACCTGAAATCAAATTACCTTCAGATGCTGCAGGCGAAAAGATTCGTTTGAGAGGTCCGGGCGGTTTCCATTGGGAAGATTTATATCCGGTAAAAGGTGGTAAGGAAGGATTTGAGACCGTATCCAATCCATTTGCACATCCGTTTAAGGCAGGTATTAAAAAAGGACTTGACTTTTCCATGCCGATGATGACTAATGCCGATGGTACTCCTAAACTTCCGGGTGTAGGGGCAGGTACAAAAGAATATGTGTATAATCAACCTCGTGCTCATGGAGTGAACTGGCGATATATCCGTTATGCAGATGTATTGTTAATGTATGCGGAAGCCGTTCTCTCAGGAGGCAAACAAGGGACGATGACTCCTTTACAGGCTGTCAATAAGGTGCGCAATCGTGCCAACTTTGCCAATCTTCAGAATGTTACGATGGATGATGTCAAGCATGAAAGGGTTTTGGAGCTTGCTTTGGAAGGACATCGTTTCTATGATTTGCTTCGTTGGGGAGAATTATCTAAGCGTTTCTCTGATTTGACGGCATCCGATCCTCATTTTAAGAAGTTTATATCTGAAACAGATTATAAGGGTTTTGTAACTAATAAACACGAATGGTTGCCAATTCCTTTGAATGAAGTAAATAATAATCCGTATATTACGGAAAATAATCCCGGTTACTAAAAATTGATATTTATGTATAAAACGAAAAAAATAGTATTATCATTCTGTTTGATTTCCGTTTCGTTGGCTGTTTCAGCACAAAACAAGAAGTTGCATAATGGAATTGTGTATCCCGAACAGTGGCCTCCTCGTTATGAGGAGCCGGCTGTTGCGCAAGACATGCCGGTTCCCTATCTGAAAGAAAAGCCTGCGGTGATTCCGGTAAATCTTGGCAGACAACTTTTTGTAGATGATTTCCTGATAGCTGAAACTGATTTACAGCCTATATATCATACTCCTAATTTCTATCCTCAAAACCCGGTGTTGGAGCCGGACAAGGAGTGGGAGAACACAACGGAAGGTGCACCTTATGCTGCTCCGTTCAGTGACGGTATTTGGTATGATGAGGAAGACGGCAGATTTAAAATGTGGTATCTGGCAGGTGCAGGCAGTATTCATAAACAAGACAAGCAGACTTTCTACACCGGATATGCCGAGTCGGAAGATGGAAAACATTGGGTAAAGCCCAAGTTGGACATCTATAATCAGACGAATATTGTTGATACCTGCAATCGTGACGCTGCTACTATCTGGTTGGATAAATTGGAGAAAGACCCGGCTAAGCGGTATAAGATGTTCAATGTAGAGCGCCGTCCTACCGACCGCCGCTGGCAGTTCATTCTGAAATACTCTGCCGATGGCATCCATTGGAGTAACGGAGTGGCGCAATCGGGCGATTTATATGACCGTTCTTCGGCGTTCTATAATCCTTTCCGCGGTGTGTGGGCTTTGAGTATGCGTTACAGCACAAGTGTCTCTTCGCGTTCCAGAAGTTATTTGGAAAACGTAGACCCGGAAGTTGCGGTAAGTATGGCGCACCGTATTCGCAAAGGAGTACCCGACAAGAATATGTGTTTCTGGTTTACGCCCAGTGATAAAGAACCTCGCCATCCGCAGTTTCCCGAAGTAGATCCGGGCATTTATAATTTTGATGCGATAGCTTATGAAAGTATTATGCTGGGGTTGTATAGTGTATGGCAAGGTCCTGAAAACAATGTTTGCGCCAAACTTGGTATTCAGAAGAAAAATGAAATCTTCTTAGGATACAGTAGAGACGGATTCCATTTTTCCCGTCCTTCTTTCCGGCCATTTATGGCAGTGAATGAAACTGAGGGGGCTTGGAACTGGGGAAACATGCAGTCTGTCAATGGAGTTCCTTTGGTGGTTGGCGATTCGTTGTATTTCTACTCAAGTGGACGCCGGTTGAATAATATCATGTGGGATAGCTACACTTCTACCGGTCTTGCCACTCTCCGTCGCGACGGTTTTGTTTCTATGCAAGCCGGAAAGACAGAAGGTTATTTGGTGACGGAAAAGTTAACATTCGATGGCAAATACCTGTTTGTCAATGCCGATGTACATAATAAGAAAGGCGTATTGGTAGTGGAAGTACTGGATGAAAACGGTAATCCCATTCCCGGATATACCAAGAAAGAATGTGTTGCATGGAAGAAAGTGAACAGCACCAAGCAGGCTGTCATTTGGAAAGATGCAAAAGACTTGTCCGCCCTTTCCGGCAAAACCATTCGTTTGAAGTTCTATGTGACGAACGGAGATTTATATTCATTCTGGATTTCTCCATGGGAAACCGGAGAGAGCCGGGGATATACCGCCGGTGGTGGTCCCGGATTGTCTCCTGAAGGTATAGATAAACCTGTAAAATAATTGCGTATGAGAAAATACTGGTATTATATCATCGTCTTTTGTGGTGTGCTGGTACTTGCCGGATGTGGCAAGGAAGGAGACCCTGTACCGGAAAATCCTGATCCTCCGGTAGATGTGCCCGACAAGCCTGATGAGCCTGATAAGCCGGAAAATCCTAATGCCTTGTATAATGGCATTGTCCTACCGGACCAATGGCCGCCAACTCGTTCTTACTCTTCCGAGATACGCAGTGGAATGTCTCCTTTCTATTTGGTGAACAAACCCGAGGTGGTGAATATATCCACAGGCAGACAATTGTTCGTCGATAACTTTTTGATTGAGAGCACTTCGTTGAAGCGGGTATTTTATTATCCTGAATACTCTTCGGCCAATCCGATACTTCAACCGGATAAAGACTGGGAAAAGATGGGCAATAAAGGAGCAGCTTTTGCTGCGCCGTTCAGTGATGGTGTCTGGTATGACGAGGCCGATTCAAAATATAAAATGTGGTATATGGCAGGTGGTGGAACTCATGCTATCAATGGTGCAGGAGTGACGTGTTATGCAGAGTCTGTCGATGGGATTAACTGGACGAAACCTGTACTGTCGGTTGTGTCGGGAACTAATATTGTAGATAAAGGTTCTGAACGTGATGCATCGGTTGTATGGTTGGACAAACAGGAGTCCAATGCTTCCAAGCGTTTCAAGATGTTTCAGGTGGCAGGAGGAAAAGGCAACTGGAAATATCATTATAAGACATCTGCCGATGGAAAACAGTGGCGCGATAATTCCACGCCTTCACAGGCTATTGCCGACCGTTCTACGGTGTATAAGAACCCTTTCCGCAATGTGTGGGTGTGGAGCATGAGGCATAATGTGCGTGTGAATTCTTCCGACCCTTATACGGTACGGGCACGTGATTATTATGAAAATACCGATCCGGCAACAGGCAATCAAAAGGCAAAAGCCGATTTGAAAGCATTTTGGTTTGGTCCATGGCGCAATGAGCAGAAGCATCCGACTTATAATAATAACGACGGTTCTCCCGGCATTTATAATTTGGACGCCACTCCGTATGAAAGTATCATGCTGGGTTTCTTCTCGGTGTGGCAAGGTCCCGAAAATGATGTTTGTTCTCAGGACAATGTGATTAAACGCAACCAGATAATGGTGGGTTACAGCCGCGATGGTTACAGTTGGTACAGGGAGGACATGAATCCTTTCATGGCAGTGGACGATAATCGTGCGGCATGGAATAACGGGAATTTGCAATCCGTAGTAGGTGCACCGCTCATTGTGGGTGATAAACTCTATTTTTATTTGAGCGGACGCCGTTTGGACGGTACAAATGAAATAACTTCCACCGGACTGGCTACTTTGCGTCGTGATGGTTTTGCCTCCATGAAAGGAACAGGTGAGTTGCTGACACCGAAGCTGAGATTCACAGGTGAACACTTTTACGTCAATACCAAAGTGACGGGTGAACTTAGAGTGGAATTGCTGAAAGCTGACGGCACTGTCATTCCCGGCTTCGCCAAAGCGGATTGTAAGCCAATAACTGCTGACGGCGTGAAGCAAAAAGTAGAGTGGAAAGGAAATGCTACTTTAGCTTCTTTGAAAGGGCAAGTCATAAAAGTGAGGTTCTATATCACCGATGGTGAAATCTACTCTTTCTGGGTATCTCCCAATGCTACGGGCGAAAGTCAAGGATATACGGCAGGTGGAGGTCCGGGATTAAACAAATCAGGTCTTGATATAAACGAATAATTAAAATTAATAGTATGAAAAATATAGCATATATCTTGTTTTCTGTGTTATTGATATTTGTAACATCGTGCAAGGATGAGGAAACGATCTACCATACGGCGGCGAGGCCCGGATTTGCGGTAGGTGAACAATATGAGGTAGGAGAGGCTGTAACCTTTACAGATGCTACCGTTCCTAATGAAGGTACTAAAATTGTAGCTTATTTATGGGAGTTTGGCGATGCCGATAAATCAACTTCCACTGAACAAAGCCCTACTTTTGTTTTCAAGAAAGATGGCATCTATTTGGTGAAACTTACGGTTACGGATAGTAACGGATTGAAGGTGAGCAGCCAGAAAGAAATAACAGTGATTAATCCTACTACTCCCGATTTTACGTTCGATAAGAAAAAATATGTAATGGGGGATTTGACAACCTTTACGGATGCCACTACCACCAAGTCGGGTACTACTATTACTTCTTATTTGTGGGAGTTTGGTGATGAAGCAGGAACTACTTCCGATAAGCAGAATCCTACATTTACTTATACTGAAGCGGGAGCCTATGCTGTGAAATTAACGGTAACCGATAGTTATGGATTGACGGCAAGCATTACGAAAAGCGTAACGGTACTGGATCCGTCGCAGGTGATTGCTGTGCAGTGGAGTTCGGCTCTGAATGGTTCTGTTACGGGCGGTTCATCTCCGGCTTTGGCTAAAAACGGTTCGGCTGTTTATATGTTGGCCGGTGGGAATGGTACAGAACCGGGCCTTTTGAACGCTTATGATGTTTTGAACGGTTCTGTGAAGTGGACACTCAATGTTGATGCGGCCATGGTGGATAAGCATGACGGCGGTAGCGCAAAAGCTGGTGCTAAAGATATCTATGGTAGTCCTTCTGTGGGAAATAACGGTGATATTTATTTTATAGTTAGAGACCTGAAAGATGGAGGAGCGGCCCGCCGTTTATTTGTGTTTGCAGTGAAGGAGAATGGTGAAGTGAATTGGGCATATCCGGGTAAGGATGCTAATGTGTATGCTATTACTCCTGCAATAGATGCTGATGGCAATATTTACGTGGCGCATAGAAGTAAAGAAATTTGGAAATTGACATCAGCCGGTGCTTGCACAGTAAATAAGTTTGGCAACAGTGCTTGGCCTGGAATTACTGGTGGTATGTCATTGTCGAAAGATGGAACAGCTTATATGTTTGGAAATGGGAACACAGGTCTTTGCGCCTATAATACTTCTACAGCTACTGAATCATGGTTATATAAAGATGATTTTGGTACTGCACCAAGTCCTGCTTTCACAGGTGCATTGAGAAGTGCAACAGTTACTGTTGGTACTGACGGAACCCTTTATTCTGTAATAGATTTGGCATCAGGTAAAGGCGCTGTAATAGCTTTGGATCCCAATGGCTCTTTGAAATGGAAATATGAAACAGCAGGTGCTATCGCTGATGGTGGTGTTGTATTAGGTGAAGATGGTACAGTCTATGCCAATGGTGGTCAGGCATCAGGTGTCAATGGTGCAGGTGTGGTAGCTCTTAATTCTGACGGCTCTTTGAAATGGCATTATACTACAGAATCAGATGCTCAGACTGTTCCTCTTATCGATAATCGCGGCTATATACATTTCATCACAGCCGATGCCACTTACTATATATTGAAACCGGACGGCACATTATTCTCTTCCCAGAAAATAGGAGATAGCACAATTTCTTCTCCGGTGATGGATGATAAGGGTAATTTGTATGTTTCAGTGAAAAAGGACGGTGCTAACGTAATGTTGTGTGTTACTTCCGAAGCTACATCCTACAATACTAATTCCGCGTGGCCTATGAGAGGACAGAATCCTCAACGTACCGGTCTTCAGAAGTAGATTTTCAGGGTAATATAACTGCATCGCCCGATGCAGATAATGGTATAGGTCTATACAGATAGGTGCGTTGTTTTGCAGATATGTGTGTAGGCCTATGCTTTTCACCGTTAATTCGGGCTATTAGTAAATATGTAAAAGATTTATATATGATGAAAAGTTTTTTTGTTTTCGGCTTGCTCTTTTGTTCAGTTGGTTTGTTTGCCCAAAATGGACGTATATTGGTTGCCAATCATTCTTTCTCTAAGCAAGAAGGCGTGGAACGGGCATTCCATACGCCTACCTATTATGAGGGCAATCCGGTGCTTAAGGCCGATAAGAAATGGGAACTGGGTGCTACCGGCGACCCTTATGCCGCTCCTTTCAGTGGCGGTGTGTGGTATGATGAGATTGAGGGTAAATATAAGATGTGGTATTCTGCCGGAGGTGGAAAGAAATACGGGCTGATAACTTGCTATGCGGTATCGGACGACGGCAAGCATTGGGTGAAACCTGAGCTGGACGTTGTGCCCGGTACTAATATCGTAGATACCACAGAGCACGATTGTGTATCGGTATTACTCGATAAGTTTGAACGGGATGCGGCTAAACGCTACAAAATGTTTGTGGTGGAATTTAACACAGGAGCTTCGGTCAGTATGCAGTTGAAGTATTCTGCGGACGGTATTCATTGGAGCGAGCCTAAGGCGCTTTCCGGTGAACTGTATGACCGCTGTGCTGCTTATTACGACCCGTTCCGCGGCAAATATGTGCTATCTTTGAAAACGATCAACGGAAAGAAATATCGTCGTTCGCGTTGTTTCTTGGCACACGAAGACCCTGAAATGCTGGTAAGTCTGGCGCATAGGGTGTACGATAACAAGAGTGACAAATTCATCAAGTATTGGTTTAATGCTGAAGATGATGATCCCCGGCATCCTGACTTTCCCGAGATACGTCCGCAAATATACAATCACGAGGCTATGCCCTATGAAAGCAGTTTAATCGGTTATTTCACCGTTTGGCAGGGGCCGGAGAATGACGCTTGCGACCGCCTGAACATTCAGAAACGGAATGAAGTTCTGATAGGATGGAGCGATGACGGTTTTCATTGGAATCGTGAGTTTAAACAACCGTTTCTTCCGGTCAGTGATGATGCCAAGGCATGGAATGCGGGTAATGTTCAGTCCACAGCGGGCAATCCGCTGATAGTGGGCGATTCGCTCTATTTCTATGTAAGCGGACGCTACAACAGCAAACCTGTGCACGATTCAAACTTTGCAACAGGCCTTGCCGCGTTACGTCGTGACGGCTTTGTATCCATGCAAGCCGGAACCGAAGAAGGGCATTTTATTACTGACGCGGTTACCGTTAACGGCAATTATTTGTTTGTGAATGTGGATGTGCATCGGAAGAAAGGGAAATTGCTCGTTGAGGTCTTGGATGCAAAGGGTACTCCGATACCCGGATTTACAAAGAAAGATTGCAGCATCCTGAAACGAATGGACAGTACGAAGCAAATGATTGTCTGGAAAAACAAGACGGATTTGTCTGAACTATCAGGGAAAAACATAAGTCTGAAGTTCTATTTGACGGATGGTGATTTGTATTCATTCTGGATTTCATCGTGGAAAACCGGTGAAAGCGGCGGTTATACTGCCGGAGGCGGACCGGGCTTGAATCCGGCAGGAGTGGACATAAAATAAAAGCATATATAAACCTATAATTTTTTTCACTTTTTTAGTTTATCCGTATTTTTTTGAGATATGACAAGTAGTTAGTAATAAACTTATCACTTCAGGAAGGGGGGATAATAGTTTGATAAGTGTACCGCAGTATTGCTTCCGGGCAACAACTGTCTCTATGCGGGCCAAAACATAGTTTTGGTTGCTATCGGTTATAACTATTATTCTTTAATATACTGTGCTATGAACAAACTTCTTGTTTTTGTTTTTTACTTATGTAGTGTCGTATATGTTTTTGCCCAAAGTGAACAAAAATACTCGGCTGTGAATCCGGCTTTGTTTTTATACATTACCGATGATGTATATATAAAGCCTTTGACCAAGTATAATAATGGCAGTAACATCATAAGGCCTAATCCTGCCTCGTATCCTTGGGAAACATATCTGGAAAATGGCATGCCCAATATTATCAGAGACCCCAATGGAAATCTGTCTATATACATCTCGAGCTGGGTGGCTTATTCGGCTACACCTCCCTCCAAAATGGGGGTTATGGTCTATACAAACAATACAAACGATGTAAATGCCTGGCAACGTCCCGATGCCGGTTTGTATTGGTATAATCCTGCGGGGAAAACCGGCGATGATAAAATATCATCCGTATATGCCAGCGGCTATCAGGCTACTAACATTGTAGCGGTTGATGTGGAAAGTTTTGGCATATATGATGATTATCAAATCCGGAACAAACCAATCAAACTTATTTACCTTCCTCAACGGGAGTCTAAAAACAAGATGCTCGCAGGGTATGAAATGAATAAGACCTTTACTGCCAATGGTGTCCTGCAAGATTTTGCCACAATGAAAAACGACAGGGTCACCAATCAGAAAAAGTACACGTTTAAGTTTATAAACGGAGACACCCACATGAATTATTTCAAGCATAATGGGAAATATTATTTTGTCTCTCGTCTGAACGGAAAACGGTCTGCACTGAAACAGGGAGAAACATTGCCCTTGCGCCCTGATGCCCGAAAAAGGTATCGCAGGGAGACCGTAACGGAAATAGGGCCGCAGTTGGTTTCCAAAAATGTGGATTTTACCATTGCTTTGGACATGTCAACCTTACGTTGGGAGCCATATAGTATGCAGCCTGTCCGTTTGCCGGATTTTGAGAAAGACATCTGGTGGGGACTGGTGACAATGTTTGGAACCGAAGGCGATGTAGAGGTGCAGCACAAACAACGTACGGAACTGGCCATATCGAATGACGGGATTAACTGGAAATACCTGAAACCGGGAATCCCATTTCTGGACAATGGTACCGATCCTCAAAGTGACGACTATGGATGTATCAACATCGGGAAACCGGTTCTGAACACCCGCTTCTCCACAAATCCGTTGGATACTTATTATTTTTATGCAGCCTCCAACATCAGGCATGTGAAGGGGCGAAATCCGGGAATCTCACTCGCTGTCGGGAAGTATGGTAAAATGGCGGGCTTGAAAGCGGAGAATACGCCTAAGAATTTTTATTCGATGGAAGCCGCTACTTATCCTATCTCAGTGAATGATATGCCTAAGTTCTCCATGTATAACGCTTTCAGAGAGGGAAGCAGTTTTTTCCCTTATATTCTTGCCGATGTTACTGATGATCCCCGGGGGAAGTCTTTGACCGAGTTAAACAGCTATGCGGCGGTGCTGATGTATTCGTTTGCGGCAAGTGGCGAGCATGGGAAAGGAGTCTTTTTGGGTGGTACTTTAGGAAGCTCGGTGAAGGGTACACATACAATTTCGGACAATTATGAGGCGGTTGGTTTCATAACGCAGGGGAAAGATGGAAACAGTAAATATTTCTTGCTGGAGTACTTGCGGGACTATTCGCAATTACATCCTCAGGAGATTGTGTCCATAAAAGATTTTCCGGAATTTCCGGTGGTCTTGCAGGCTATGACTAAAAATGCGGTTCTGTACGGAATAAAGTTCAATAAAGGTAAGGGAAGTGATGAGGCTTCGCTCGATCTGACTGCTCCTTCAAATTACGAGGGGGGAAACTTGTGGAGCTATATACCGGCAACTCCATCTTCTCCTTATTCTACCCAAGACTTCGGTCACCTTGTCAGGTTACCCAATCAGAAAATGCCTGTTGACAAGACTATGGGATCTATTGCTGTGAAACTCACTCCGGTCTCCGGTGCGAGTCAACAGGCTGTTTTGAGGTTATATGGAACTGATAATGACGATATAGGCATTTATTATAATTCTTCCGGAGCTTTTCAATATGAAATGAGGAAGGACGGTATTCTTTTCGCAAATATGACGATTGCTCCGCCCACAGGGAAGAGTTTTGCCAATAAGGAAGTGATACTCACCTTTGAGGCAGTGAAGAATACTGACCGTAAATATGCAAAGTCTCAAAAAGAAGAATCTGCTGTCTTTAGGGTTTCGTGTCCGGTCATTAACTATGAAAAGGTAGTTCAACAGGACATTTTATGGAATTGGAAGCATACGGCAGAAACTATAACACCGGCAGACAGTGCCAATGCAAGAGGTTTTGCCTATTTGGAACTTTCTTCTTTTGTGGCAGGCATGAATAAAATAACAGTCGGTGCCAAGAACAGCTCCTCTGCGGAACCTTTCAGGGGGAGCATCAGTCACGTAGAAATAGCGCCGAAACTGCCTGCCGGTACTTCCGACTTCTGGAATTCTGCCAATTTGCAAGCTATATTATCTTCCGGAAACTCAAATAGAAAAGAGATTGAGTAGGAACGTGGTTGTAGGATTGAGCTTTTATTGAATAAAATGAAGTATAATTTTAAAACTGAAAAACGATGAAAAGACATATTTTATTTATTTGTTTGATATGCGGATTTTATTCCGGTGTGAATGCACAGACGTATTATAACATGTGGCGAGGTTTCGGTGAAGCCGGTAAGCCGGAGTGGATTGCTAACTTGTCATTAGCCACAGGAGATAGCTATACGGGCATAGGTTTTACATCCGGCTCCATTTGTCGCGGATTTGTAAATGGAGGTGGTAAATGGGGATTTTTGAGACCGGGAAGTACATCGAATCCAAGCTATTTGAGCAATGTTATCAATAATATTTCTCAATTGACCTTCGGAGTAGAAGGATGGGTTGGAGCAGAAGGACTTTCTGCCAGAACTCTGAAACCGGGAGTTCAAACCACTCTTGACCTGGTGGCTGCCACCGGAAAGACTACCATAACGTCCAATGTGGACATTCTGGGCCTGCACATTCAGTCTACAAGGGCTCATCGTATCTATATGTACGACAAGGTTTATTTTAATCAAAAGTTTTGGACTACCATAGGGCCGGGAAGAAATGATGATCCCACTATCAACAATCCGAACGACAAGATGCTGCGCATTGGAAGCAACGGGGCAATCGGATTTTGGGGAAACGGAAAAGTGGAACAGGATGATGCTCCCAATCTTTTGATTACGCAAGAGGGAAAAGTGCAGATTGGTTCAGTCAGTAATCCTCATAAATTGAATATCGGAGGAGCCATCTTTTTAAAGCAAAAGAATGTGGAGACCCTTGTCGGAGTGAATAGTGATTCTACCTGTACATGGATCGGAACTTTTTCCAATCATGGTTTCCTTTTGGGTACGAACAGGCGTAGCTGTTTCTACATAGACCCGGTACAACGTAATCTGTATGTAGGAATTACGGAAGTACAGGCCGCCCAAATACGGGAAGAACTGAAAAACAAGTACGGCATGTTTGTCTATAAAGGCATCCTTTCCGAGGATTATGCCATTGCTCCGAAGTCAACTTGGGCGGACTTTGTCTTTTCGCGCAACTACAACCTGAAACCGCTGAAAGAAGTGGAATCTTTCATTGCTGAAAACGAACATCTTCCGGATGTTCCGTCGGCTGCCCAAGTGGCGGAAGAGGGCTATTCGCAACATGACATGAATAAGGTGCTGTTGCAGAAAATAGAAGAGCTGACGCTGTACATCATTAAGCAACAAAAAGAGATAGAAGAATTGAGAACAAGATGATAAGTCTTTACAAACGTAATGCGTCGGAAGATGACTCCCATATTCAGGGTATCTCAGTCGTATACTGAGATACCCTAAGTATACGACTGAGATAGGCTCTGTATACGACTGAATCAACCTGTTTCGTTTGTCTTGATAATCAGTTAGTTATAAAAGGGTGTTTTAATGGTAATAAATCGTTTCAATTAGATAGGGGAATATGAATCAGCCCCGACTTTTGATTCATGTCAATAACAATGTATAGAAAATGAAGAAAGTGATTAGTTTGTCCATCATGCTGGCATTTGTCCTGATGATGAAAGCGCAAGAAAAAGTGTATCAACCCACCTGGGAGTCATTGGACGGCCGTCCTGTGCCGTCATGGTTCGGTAATGCCAAGTTCGGGATATTTATCCATTGGGGACTGTACTCTGTGCCTGCATGGTCGCCGAAAGGTACGTATGCCGAATGGTATAAGCATTGGTCGGACAAGAAGGACCTTTTTGGAAATGGGGATTTTAAGGGTGATGAGGTGTATGAATATCACAAAAAAATGTATGGAGAGAAGAGCTATGCCGATTTTGCAGCCATGTTCAAAGCTTTGGACTACAACCCTGTACAATGGGCGGAACTGTTTGAGAAAGCAGGAGCCAAGTATGTGGTGCTTACCACAAAGCATCACGACGGCTATGCACTGTGGCCAAGCAAGGAGGCTACACGCGATTTCGGGCGGCCTTGGAACAGTATGGATATCGGCCCTGGAAGAGACCTTGTGGGAGAGTTTACGGAAGCTGTCCGCGGCAAGGGGCTGAGAGTGGGGTTGTATTATTCCATGATAGAGTGGGACAGTCCGCTGTGCATGCGCGGAAGGATGGACAGCTATGTGAAGGAGCATCTGTTTCCGCAGTGTAAGGAGTTGGTTACTAATTATAAGCCGGACTTGCTTTGGTCGGACGGAAATGGCGGATACTCGGAAGATATTTATAAAATAAAGGACTTTCTGGCATGGCTGTATTCGGCAACGGATGTAAAGGACAAAGTGGTGGTCAACGACCGGTGGGCCAAAGGCATGAAGCATGTGCATGGGGATTTCTTCACCTCGGAATATAGCACATCCGACTTGGACGTGGAAAAACCTTGGGAGGAATGTAGGGGTATCGGCTTCTCTTTCGGATTGAACCGGAATGAAGATATTGAGGACTATTCTTCGCCCAAGGGGCTGGTGCTGACTTTGACTAACATTGTTGCCAGAGGTGGCAACCTGTTGTTGGGCATCGCTCCGGATGCCAACGGAAAGATACCTCCCGTCATGCAGGAACGTCTGCTGCAAATGGGCAAATGGCTGGCTGTGAACGGTGAAGCCATTTACGATACGCATAAGTGGAGAGAGAGTTTCCAATGGTCGGCGGGTGCAAGAGAGGGATTGAAAAAGGGCAAGTATTACGTTAGCGGTGATGCCATCTTGGCTCAGACCGTATGTCCGGAAAAAGGGCAGGCTGTGAAGGAAGCCTTCTTCACCCAGTCCGTCAAGGGGGATGTGTATGCCATCCTGCCCGTCTTGAAAAGTGGAAAGTTCGTGTTGAAAAACATACAATCTACTAACAATACAAGAATCTCGATGTTAGGTTTGAATAAGACATTGCTTTGGAAGCAAAAAGGCAAAAACATTGAGGTTACAATTCCTGTCATTGAATATGGAGAAGCTCCATGCGATTATGCGTGGACGCTCAAGATGGAGAATGTGAAATAATATGTAGCTATGAAAAAAGTGGTCGGCTTGTTTATCATTGTAGTGACAAAGTCAAGAATCCCCGTTATATACGTTACGCTTGGCAACCCTTTACACGTGCCAATCTGGTTAATGGTGCAGGGCTGCCGGCATCTACGTTTATTGCCTCAAGGGGGCAGAGGTATGAGTACCAACTGTGCTTTCTGATATAAAAAAAGCTGCACCGAACATGGCGCAGCTTTTTTTATATCAGAAATGTTTTATTGCTTAGTCAAACAGACTCTTGAACTTCTTGAAGATTTTTTCCTTGATGGAAGTGTTCGGCTTGAAGTTGTCCGAGCTTTCCATTTCTTCCAATGCTTTTTTCTCTTCTTTGTTCAGGGTTTCAGGGACATAGACGCTGACATTCACCAATAAATCCCCCGTTCCGTATCCGTTGACGTTGGGCAAACCTTTGCCACGCAGGCGGAGAACCTTGCCCGGTTGCGTACCCGACTCGATTTTCACCTTTACTTTTCCGTCAATGGTGGGTATCTCCACCGCACCGCCCAATGCTGCGGTTGGGAAGCTAAGGAGCAGGTTGTATATCAGGTCGTTTTCATCGCGGATCAGTTCCTTGTCCTGCTCTTCTTCTACGAGAATCAGCAGGTCGCCCGGCACACCGTTGTGCTTGCCTGCATTACCTTTGCCACCCATAGAGAGCTGCATGCCTTCGGCTACGCCTTTGGGAATGTTTACGGTAACGACTTCCTCACCGTACACGATACCTTCACCGGCACACTCCTTACACTTGTTCTTGATTACTTTGCCTTCACCGCCGCAGGTGGGACAGGTGGTACGCGTCTGCATCGTTCCGAGAATGGTCTGCTGGTTGCGGATCACCGTACCGCTGCCTTTGCAAGTGGGGCAGGTCTCTGCACCTCCGTCTCCTTCGGCGCCGGTTCCATGACAGTGACTGCAAGGCACGTACTTTTTCAGCTTGAATTTCTTTTCTACTCCGGTAGAAATCTCCTTGAGGTTTAGTTTCACTTTGACGCGTAAGTCAGAGCCGCGATACCGCCGTTGCTGTTGTGCGCCTCCGCCGCCAAATCCGCCGAAACCACTGAAGCCGCCGCCAAAACCACCACTGTGTCCGCCAAATATGTCGCCGAACATGGAGAATATGTCATCCATGGACATGCCGCCGCTGAAACCGCCGAACGGACCGCCATTGCCGGCTGCGCCGCTCATTCCGGCATGACCGAATTGGTCGTAACGGGCACGCTTGTCCGGATTACTTAATACATCGTATGCTTCTGCCGCTTCTTTGAACTTCTCTTCGGCTACCTTGTCGCCGGGGTTTTTGTCCGGGTGGTATTGGATAGCCTTTTTGCGATAAGCTTTCTTTATCTCGTCTACCGATGCTGTTTTCTCGACTTCCAGTACTTCGTAATAATCTCTTTTTTCCATATAACTGTGTATGTTATTCTCCAACCACTACTTTGGCATGGCGGATTACTTTGTCGTTTAGCATGTAACCTGTTTGCACGCAGTCCAGAATCTTGCCTTTCAAAGCTTCGTCGGGAGCCGGAATTACGGCAATGGCTTCATGGTAGTCTGTATCAAGCGGTTGCTCTTTGGTTTCAATTACTTTGACGCCGTTGTGTCCCAGTACCGTCATGAATTTGTTATAGATGAGCTCTACACCCTCTTTCACAGCAGCCACGTCGGTGGCAGTCTCCATATTCTTCAAAGCACGTTCAAAGTCGTCCACAATGGGAAGGATACTGCTGATGCTCTTTTCACCGCCGTTCAGGATCAGTTCGGCTTTTTCTTTCATCGTGCGTTTGCGGTAGTTGTCGAATTCGGCGGAGAGACGCAGGTATTTGTCTTTCTGGTCTTCAATCTCTGCGTGGGCTTTCTCCAATTCTTGAGCGAGCTTCTCTTCCTCAGTCAGGGTAACTTCCTCTTTCTCGGTTGCCTCTTCACCGTTCTCTTCCGGAACAGCTTGTGCTTTCAACTCTTCTTCGTTGATGTTTTCTTTTTCTTTAGAATCCATATTATTGTTATGCTTGTTATTCTTATAAAATGGTTTTGCTTTCATTGCTGCTAAGGGTTAAGTTAATATGATATGTTTTTTATAGCAATAACTTTGCCAAATTGGCTGCTTTTGCCAAAAACGCCGCAAAGGTAATACTTTTATGTCAGATTGACAGCGAAATGCTCTATAAATAGGGATGTCTCCCAATCATTTCGTGCGCTTATTTAAGGCTTTCAGCGCTTATTTTTATGGATTGGGGAAAATAATTTTCCAGATATTAATAAACCTGTTTATTTTTAGGCCGGAAAATGACTGACTGACTAACTATTTTTGTATGTAACTATTATGGATGAGAGTACTGAAAAAAGAATAATTGCTTTTACTTCACAATCTTTGAGGCAATATGGTATCCGGGCTGTTCGTATGGATGATATTGCCCGGAATATGAATATTTCTAAACGGACTATATATCAGATTTATACTACAAAAGATAATCTTATAAATACCTGTTGGTGGGTCTATCAGAGTAGAATTGAGAATACATTCCATATCATCAGGTATGATTCTCCTGACATATTGGAATATCTTTGGGCGGTTTCTAAAGCATATATCGAGAATTTATATAAGGCTGCATGTGTCTTTTGGCTTGATGTTTCCCGGCATTTGGAATATAAATACATCTATAATCTATACAATCGTATATGGTCGGACGAGTTAGAGAAAACCCTTTCGGCTTGCCTGAAGGAGAGACATATCATTCCGGATTTGGAAGTACGTACGTTCGTTGAGTCCTTTACAGCCTTGCTTTATAATGCAAGGGTAGCGGAATGTCTGCCTGCCATGCTGCATAGTTCGGCGACCTTTATGCTCAGGGGGATTATGACGGAGTCGGGCATCGGGTTATTTGACAATATTCTTCGGAAGAATCAGGTAATAAGCTGAAAAAGGCTCTTTACAACTTCTGGCATCTTACTTTATTCTGCTGAAGTCTACCTGAATCTCGTGGATTTTTCCTACCTTTGCACCCGCAAATTGCAGAATTATAGGTATTAAATAGTAAATATAAAGATGATTACAGTCTCGAACGTATCGGTACAGTTTGGTAAAAGAGTGTTGTTTAATGATGTGAACTTGAAGTTTACAAGTGGTAATTGTTATGGTATAATCGGTGCTAACGGCGCTGGAAAGTCCACTTTCCTGCGGACTATCTCAGGAGACTTGGATCCGACAACGGGATCTATCATGTTGGGGCCGGGCGAGCGTCTTTCCGTTTTGAGTCAGGACCACTTCAAGTGGGATGCTTATACGGTGATGGATACTGTGATGATGGGACACACAGTGTTGTGGGACATCATGAAGCAACGCGAAGAGCTCTATGCCAAAGAGGACTTTACCGATGAGGACGGCTTGAAGGTTTCCGAACTGGAAGAGAAATTCGCCGAACTCGACGGCTGGAATGCCGAAAGCGATGCAGCCGCCTTGTTGAGCGGGTTGGGCATCAGGGAGGACAAGCATTACGTGCTGATGGGCGAGCTGAACAATAAGGAAAAAGTACGTGTGATGTTGGCGCAGGCCCTGTATGGCAATCCCGATAACCTCTTGCTGGATGAGCCCACCAATGACTTGGATATGGAAACCGTTACCTGGCTGGAAGACTACCTTGCCAACTTTGAACATACTGTCTTGGTGGTAAGCCACGACCGCCACTTCCTCGATTCTGTTTGTACGCATACGGTGGATATTGATTACGGAAAGATTAACCTTTTTGCCGGTAATTATAGTTTCTGGTATGAGTCGAGCCAGTTGGCTCTCCGTCAGCAGCAGAATCAAAAGGCTAAGGCCGAGGAGAAGAAGAAAGAGCTGGAAGAGTTTATCCGCCGTTTCAGCGCCAATGTGGCGAAGAGCAAGCAGACCACCAGCCGCAAGAAGATGCTCGAAAAACTGAATGTGGAAGAAATCAAACCGTCATCCCGTAAATATCCGGGTATCATCTTTATTCCGGAACGTGAACCGGGAAATCAGATTCTGGAAGTATCGGGACTGACCAAGACACTGGAGGACGGTACGGTGCTGTTCCGCGATGTGAATTTCAATGTGGAGAAGGGGGATAAGATTGTATTCCTCTCACATGACCCGCGTGCCATGACTGCTTTGTTTGAGATTATCAACGAAAACATGAAACCCGATTCCGGAACTTTCAATTGGGGTGTTACGATCACCACAGCCTATCTGCCGTTGGATAATACGAGTTTCTTTAATACGGATCTGAATCTGGTGGACTGGTTGAGCCAGTTCGGCGAGGGCAATGAGGTCTACATGAAGAGCTTCCTCGGACGTATGCTTTTCTCCGGTGAAGAAGTGCTGAAGAAGGCAAGCGTATTGTCGGGAGGTGAGAAGATGCGTTGTATGATTGCACGTATGCAGTTGCGCAATGCCAACTGCCTGATTCTGGATACGCCGACCAACCACCTCGACCTGGAGTCTATTCAGGCATTCAACAATAACCTGAAGACGTATAAGGGCAATATCCTGTTCTCATCCCATGACCACGAGTTTATCCAGACTGTGGCAAACCGTATCATCGAGCTGACTCCGAACGGTATTATTGACAAGATGATGGAGTATGATGAATATATCACTTCCGACCACATCAAGGAATTGAGGGCAAAGATGTATAATAAATAATATAGGTTAGGGTGTCAAAACTCTGACAAGCATATCATTAGCTTCGCTCAAAACATCTTTTATTTCTTACGCTAATGTATAGTCTGTCATGCAGAACGTAGTGAAGCATCTCTTCTCCTACTCACAAAGAGAGTAGGTTCTTCGCTTCGCTCTGACTATACCTTAATGAAAAAGGCAGAAGAGGTTTTGAGCGAAGCTAATGACAGAGTAAAATGATAGTTAATGTTAGTTTTGATACACTTTCCTATCTTTTATTCTGAACATTTTTAAAATCACTCCTGTTCCCAGTATCATTAATACTGTACAAAGCATGGAGCCTTCAAAGCCGAAAGCGCCTCCGTTCATCAGGTTGGCTTCGGGCAGATGGAGTGTCAACATGCTCTCACCGAATTTATTCCCGCTGACTTCATATCCCAAGACAGGACCTTGTATCCAGTTCCAGAACCAATGTAATGCTATCGGAAAGCAGAGGTTGCGGGTATATATATAGGAAGAACCCAAAAGGACACCTGCCAGCAGAATATTGATAAAGGACAGGAAGTTGAAGTTCGGATTGCCTATATGAATCAGTGAGAACAGAACGGAGGAAAAGAACAAAGCCCAGAATTTATTTATCCCGCCTTGCAGCATCCGTTCCAGTACAAAGCCCCGCAATGCCAGCTCTTCCGTAACGGCTACCAGCAAGAAGAAAACAAAGCTGATCAATAGGGAAGAAGGATTGAATGTAACTCCTGTAATCTTTACCGCCCCTGCCAATAAGGATATGCCGAAGCCTATTGCATAAAGAACGATTGCCAGCAACACTCCTGATAATAAATCCTTTCGGCGCATTGCTAACGAACGTCCCAGACCTGCCAATGACAATCCGCGGAAGTGCCACACAATCCAGGCGGAAAGGAATACGCCTATCAGCATCAGTGTTTCGCTCAGCATGAAGACAAACATGCTGTCCGGACTTTCTTTGTCCGTTTTCAGAAACAACACAGAGAAAGGAATACTCATGATCGTAACAAGTATAACGGCCAATGCGGCAAATGCAATAATGTCGATTGCAACTTTTCCAAAACGTTTGATTGGGAAGTCATTTTCTATATTTTCCATATATCGGTAAAGTGATCTTTTGTTTGACACATCCTCTCTTAACTCTGGCAAAAATAATAATAAAAAGAAAAAATCATTATTCGGAATTGGCAGTTTCTTCTTATCTTTGAAAAATAAACTCAATCTGACACTTAAAACATGAACCTGAAAAAGATATTTTTAGTAATAGCCGGCTTGGGCATCCTATTGAACAGCTCTGCCCAGACTTCCAAAAGGTATACCGTTGCAAAGCCCGGCACTTTGGTAGAGATGCTGACCGAGGAGGAAGCTAACGAGATAACGCACCTTGTCTTGCAGGGCAAGCTGAATGCCATTGATTTCCGCCACTTGCGGGATGAGTTCAAGAAGCTGCAGATACTGGATATATCCAATGCCTCTATCAGCATGTATGCCGGAAAGAACGGTACGCACCCCGACCGTTTCTATGTCTATCCCGCCAACTGCATCCCGTCTTACGCCTTTTGTAAGCAAATCAATGATAGCGTGTTTGCAGGAAAAACTTCTTTAACCCAAGTAATCCTGTCCGACAAGGTCAAGAATATAGAGGATGGCGCATTCAAGGGATGTACCAACCTGAAGATTTGTCAGATACGTAAGAAAACTCCCCCGAATTTGTTGCCCGGAGCTTTGGCCGACAGTGTGACAGCCGTATTCGTACCGCTGGGCAGCAGTGACGCCTATCGAAATGGTAAAAGGTGGGAGACATTCGCGTTTATAGAAGGTGAACCGGTGGGTGTCACTGTGCAGATAGCTGCTATGGGCAGTCTTGCCAGCGAACTTATTCATGCAGGCATACAGCCCAAAGATGTGAACTTCCTTACGGTGGAAGGAAAAATGGATGAGGCGGACTTCACTTTGATACGTAATTACATGCCTAATCTGGTGAGTGTGGATCTCTCCCGGTGTAATGCAACGGTTATTCCCGACTATACATTTACGCAAAAGAAATATCTGCTCAATATCAAGCTGCCCCATGGCTTGAAAAGTATAGGCCAGCGTGCATTTAGCGGGTGCGGACGCTTGTGCGGCACGTTGGTATTGCCTTCCGGTGTGACGGCCATAGAATATGGCGCGTTCATGGGATGCGACAACTTGCGCCATGTTCTTGCCACCGGCAATAAAATCACCACTTTGGGCGATAACCTTTTCGGCAATGACAAGGATAAACTGATATATAGAGATTAGTGATTAACGTTAATCACTAACCCCTAAATACGTTCCACTCCGATCATAGTCAACTGTATGCGTTTCCGTTCGGTATCCACGCCCAGTATCTTGACGCGTACCTGTTGATGGATGGACACAATCTCATTGGGGTCTGATACATACTTCTGCGCAAGCTGGGAGAGGTGTATCAGGCCGTTTTCTTTGATGCCTATATCGACGAAAGCGCCGAAATTGGTGATGTTGCTCACGATGCCCGGCAGTTCCATGCCAATGCGAAGGTCGTCAATCGTACGCACGTTCTTGTCGAACTCGAATACCTTGATAGGCCCGCGCGGGTCGCGTCCCGGTTTTTCCAGTTCTTGCAGAATATCTTTCAGGGTGGGCATCCCGACGGTGGGAGAGAGGTATCGTTCCGGTTGTATCTTCAATCTCAACTCTTTGTCGGCTATTAATTCGGCTACACTGCATCCCAGGTCCTTGGCCATTTGCTCCACAATATGGTAACTTTCGGGATGCACTGCCGTATTGTCCAACGGGTTCTTGGCATCCGGTATGCGCAGGAAACCGGCGCATTGTTCGAAAGCCTTGGCGCCCATGCGCGGAACTTTCATCAATTCTTTACGGGAGGAGAACGCTCCGTTCTCTGCCCGGTAATTCACGATGTTCTGCGCCAATTGCGGGCCGAGTCCCGATATATATGTAAGCAAGTGGCTGCTTGCCGTATTCAGGTTCACGCCGACGAGGTTGACGCAGTTCTCTACGGTCTGGTCGAGAGATTTCTTGAGTTTGCTTTGGTCTACGTCATGCTGGTATTGTCCCACACCGATTGATTTCGGGTCTATCTTGACAAGCTCTGCCAACGGGTCCATAAGCCGGCGGGCAATGGACACTGCACCGCGTACGGTGACATCGTATTCTGGAAACTCGTCTCTGGCAATCTTGGAAGCGGAATAGATGGAAGCTCCTTGTTCGCTGACGATGAAGATCTGCACTTCCCGGTTGAATGTCTGCCGTTTCAGGAAATCCTCTGTCTCGCGGCTGGCGGTGCCGTTTCCAATGGCGATGGCTTCGATCTTGTAGGCCTCTATCATCTTTTGCAGTTTGGCGAATGCTTCTTTGCTTTGGTTCACAGGCGGATGCGGATAGATATTCTCATTATGCAGCAAATTGCCTTGCGCATCCAGGCATACCACCTTGCAGCCGGTACGGAATCCCGGGTCTATTCCCATTACCCGCTTCTGCCCTAATGGTGAGGCGAGTAGCAGTTGCCGCAGGTTCTCCGCAAAGACGCGGATGGCTTCATCATCGGCACGCTCCTTACTTTGTGCGGCAAACTCTGTTTCGATGGACGGTTTCAGCAGACGCTTGTACGCGTCCTGTACGGCTTCGGCCACTTGTTTTCCGCAGGCATTGTTGCTCCGCACGAACTGTTTTTCCAACCGTTCCACGCACTCTTCGTCATTCGGGCTGATACTCACTTTGAGCACCCCTTCGGTTTCGGCGCGCCGAATGGCAAGCAAGCGGTGCGAACTGCAACGTTTCAGGGATTCCGAACAATCGAAATAGTCTCTGTATTTGGCCCCTTCTTCCTCTTTTCCTTTCACAACTTTGGCGGTCAGTACGGCTTGGCGTGCAAAGGTATTGCGCAGAGTGTTGCGGGCTCGTTCGTTTTCGCTGACTTGCTCGGCAATGATGTCGCGTGCGCCTTTCAGGGCATCGTCCGCATCTTTCACGTCGCCTTTCACAAAACCGGCGGCACGTTGTTCGGGATGAGGCTCGCGTTGGAGCATCAGTATGGTGGCGAGCGGTTCGAGTCCTTTCTGGCGGGCTGCTTCCGCGCGTGTTTTCCGCTTGGGCTTGTAGGGCAGGTAGATATCTTCGAGAACGGTGCCGTCCCACGTTTCTTCAATGCGCTTTTGCAGTTCCGGAGTCATCTTCCCTTGTTCCTGAATGGTGTTGATGATGGTTTCCTTCCGCTTGGCCGTTTCGTTCAGCTTTTCGTAATGGGTTTGGATGGCTTCTATCTGTACTTCATCCAGTCCGCCTGTCATTTCTTTACGGTAGCGGCTGATGAAGGGGATTGTTGCTCCGTCATTGAGCAGGGACAATGTCTGTCCAATTTGTTTTTCTGATATGCCGAGAATGGCAGCTATCATGTTGTGGAAGATTTGTGTCATGTCAGCTTCTTTTTAATAATGCGTGCCAAAAGTACGAAAAACAATCTTTCTTTGTGCCTTTTTTGAGTTTTATTGTATCTTTGCGACAGTTCCCTGGGATTATGAGATTATTTAAGAATATATTTTATAGAGCATTGCTCTGCCTGACGGCGTTTCTTTTCTTTGCGCGCCCTGCCTTTGCGGTGACGGGCGACCATCCTGTGCTTATCATAAGTTCTTATAATCCTGATGCGGGCCAGACTTCGGGCAATATTTCCGACTTTATGGAAGAGTTTCAGCGCTTGGACGGGAAGTGCGGGGTAGAATTGGAGAACATGAACTGCAAAAGTTTCTCCGAGGCTCCTTGGTGGAAGCAGAGAATGGTGGGCATCCTTTCCAAATATCAGGGCACAAAGATTCCTTCGCTCATAATACTGATAGGGCAGGAAGCGTGGGCAGCCTATTTGTCGCTGGAGGACTCCGTCCGGGGCGAAGTGCCGGTGATGGTGGCATTGGCCAGCCGCAATGTGGTGCTTTTGCCGGAGCATGGCACAGACCTGAAAACGTGGATGCCCGAATCGTTGGATTTCCTCGACGATTTTCCCGACTCTCCGATTAAGAGTGGATTTATTTATCAATATGACGTAGAGGCCAATATCCGCATGATAAAGCAGTTGTATCCCAAGACGGAACACATCGCTTTCATTTCGGACAACAGCTACGGCGGCGTCACCTTGCAGGCGCATGTGGTGAAAGAGATGAGGAAATTTCCGGAATTAGGGCTTATCCTGCTGGACGGACGTGTCAACACCATTTATACCATTAGCGACAAGCTGCATGCTTTGCCGCCCAATACCGCCTTGCTCATGGGAACATGGCGGGTGGACATGAACGACGGTTACTTCATGCGCAATGCCACTTACGCCATGATGGAGGCGGCTCCCGACCTGCCTGCTTTCTCCATCACCTCTGCGGGCATCGGCTATTGGGCTTTGGGTGGAGTGGTGCCTCATTACCGCCCTTTGGGCAAGGGGCTGGCGCAGCAAGCCGTCCGTCTGTTGAAGAATCCGGAGAAAGCCATGCTGGAGATTATTCCCACCCAGACCGTCATGGACGGCAAACTGATAAAGGAGAAGGATCTGGATATATCTTCACTTTCCGGACCTGTGGAATTGGTAAATGTAACTCCGTCTTTCTATGAGCAGTACAAATATCATATATGGGGGATAGCAGCCGTTCTGCTCAGCCTGTTGGTGGGATTGTTCGTCTCTCTCTATTTCTACTATCACACGAAGAAACTGAAAGACGAATTGGAAGTCTCCGAGGCATCCTTGCGTGAGGCGAAGGAGAGGGCGGAGGAGGCAAACCGCCTGAAGAGTGCATTCCTTGCCAATATGAGTCATGAGATACGCACACCGCTGAATGCTATTGTGGGATTTTCGGATGTGCTCTCTGCCGGCGATATTCCGTTGGAGGAGCAACGGGGATTTTTTGAGATTATCAAGGCGAATTCGGACTTGTTGCTCCGGCTGATTGATGATATTCTGGACCTTTCCCGGCTGGAGGTGGACCGGGTGACCTTTACGCAGGAAAAGTGTGATGTGGTGCAGGTTTGTACGCAGGCTTTGGCCTCTGTGGCACAGGCGCGCCGGTCGGCCAACAGGTTCCTGTTTGAAAGTCCGCTGGAAAGTCTGGAGCTCCATACGGACATCCAGCGTATGCAGCAGGTGATCATAAACCTGCTGTCCAATGCGGATAAGTTTACGAAGAACGGCACGATAACATTGAAGGTGGGGCTGGACGAGAAGAAGCATGTTGTGCTCTTTTCTGTGTCTGACACAGGCTGCGGCATACCGTTGGAAAAACAGAAGAAAGTGTTCGAACGCTTTGAGAAACTGAACGAATATGCTCAGGGCACAGGGCTTGGCCTTGCCATCTGCAAACTGATTGTGAAAAAGTGGGGTGGGAAGATATGGGTAGATCCGCATTATACACAGGGCGCCCGTTTCCTTTTTACCCATCCGCTGGATTGATAAAAGAAGAAAATAAGAGTATGAAGAGACGAATTTGTTGCTTTGTATGGCTTTTCCTGCTGCTCGGAACGGTTGCGGCACAGGAGAAGGTCGTTAAGTTGAAGATAGTACAAACCAGTGACATACATGGGAACTACTATCCCCATGATTTTATTTTGCAGCAGGATGCCGCCGGGAGTTTGGCGCGTGTATATGCTTTTGTGCAGAAAGAGCGCGAGACGTATAAAGACAATCTGATTCTGCTGGACAACGGTGATATTCTGCAAGGGCAGCCTACGGCTTATTACTACAACTACATTGATACTGTGTCGCCGCACCTGACGGCCGAAATGCTGAACTACATGGGCTATGATGCCGGCAATATGGGCAACCACGATGTGGAGACCGGACGTGCCGTTTTCGATCGTTGGGCAGGCGATTGCCACGCCCCTGTGCTGGGAGCCAACATCATTGATACGGCTACGGGTAAGAATCATTTCCCGCCCTACGTGACGCTTGAACGCGACGGTGTAAAGATTGTGGTTCTCGGCATGATAACACCCGCTATCCCGATGTGGCTGTCCGAAAACCTGTGGAAAGGCCTGCGCTTCGACGATATGGAAACAACGGCGCGCAAGTGGATGAAGATAATTCGTGAGAAGGAACGCCCGGATGTTGTAGTGGGTATGTTCCATGCCGGACAAGACGCTTTGCTGATGGGCGGCAAATATAGGGAGAACGCTTCGCTGGACATAGCACGTAATGTGCCGGGGTTCGACATCGTACTTATGGGGCACGACCATGCCCGCGAATGCAAGAAGGTGCAGAACGTGGCGGGCGACTCCGTATTGGTGATGGACCCGGCGAGCAACGGCGTGGTGGTGAGCAACGTTGACCTGACTGTGACGCTGCGTAATGGCAAGGTAGTGGATAAGCAGATCAACGGTGTGCTGACCGAAACCGGTGACTACGGCATCAGTGAGGACTTCATGAAGCATTTTGCGTCGCAATATGCCACCATCCAGAATTTCGTATCGAAGAAGATAGGGCATTTGACGGAGACAATCTCCACCCGTCCCGCTTACTTCGGCTCTTCTGCTTTCATCGACCTGATCCATACTTTACAGCTTAACATCAGCGGTGCGGATATTTCGTTGGCGGCTCCTTTGTCCTACGACACCCGGATTGAGGAAGGGGATGTCTATGTGTACGACATGTTCAACCTGTATAAGTACGAGAATATGCTCTACACCATGCGCCTTTCGGGCAAGGAAATACACGATGTTCTGGAAATGTCCTATGCCTTGTGGACCAACCGTATGGCTTCTCCCGACGACCACATCCTGCTGTTTCGCGACAAACCGCGCGAAGGTGCGGCAGACAGGGCGTCTTTCAAGAATTTCAGCTTTAATTTCGATTCGGCGGCAGGCATCGTCTATACAGTGGATGTGACGAAACCGGAGGGACAGAAAGTGACCATTCACAGCATGGCCGACGGCACTCCGTTCGATATGGACAAGATGTATGCGGTGGCTCTCAACTCTTACCGGGGCAACGGCGGTGGGGAACTGCTGACCAAAGGTGCGGGAATCCCTCAGGACAAATTGAAAGAACGTATCATCCGTTCTACGGATAAGGATTTGCGTTACTATCTGATGCAGTACATAGAACGGAAGAAGGTAATCGAACCGCGTGCGCTCGGCCAGTGGAAATTTGTTCCGGAGGAATGGGCGGCTCCTGCTTCCAAACGCGATTATGAGTTTCTCTTTGGCAAAGTTCAGGAATAATTCGTACCTTTGCAACCCGGATAGAACAAACAAGATAATAAGGACGTGAGAGGATTGAAAAGAACAATATGCGCATTATGCTTGCTGGCACTCTTTGTGGCCTATCAGGCAAGTGTGACGGCTTTCACTCACGTCCACTACGTTAATGGGGTGCTGATTACCCACTCGCACCCTTTCCACAACCAGCACTCACATTCTGCCACTTCGCTGATTGTCATAGGGCTGTTGTCCCACTTCAGTTCGGACAAACCGGACTGCTGCGAAATGTTGCATCCGATGCGTGCTTTGCTGCGGGTGCTCGAAAATGCAACCGACACGCCTGTCGTAAAAGGCAAAACGTGCCGGGTGATTTCACTTCGCGCTCCCCCCTGTTTCGTTACACTTTGATATTTTTCCGCATCAATGTCGGGCATTTGCCATGCCTGCGTTGCCATTGATCGTAACTGTTTACAATTGGTTTATATCAAGAGCATCTGTTGTTCGGAGCGTATAAGCTGATTGTGTGTATTTACTTAAAAAAGCGATTATTCAAATGAAACATTATATATTGGCGCTGGTGCTTGCCATGGCAAGCATCAACGCAGCTATTGCTGCAAATCCCATCAGGGAAGGCAATATGATTTCCGGCCATGTCCTTGTGAAAGGTTCGGAGGAGAACATACCGTATGCCACTGTTTTGATAGTGGGCAGCGGACAGGGAACGGTGTCTAATGAAGAAGGCCAGTTTGAACTCAAGAACCTTCCGGCGGGCAAATACACCTTGCGCGTATCCGCGGTAGGCTATAAAACACAGGAAAAGGAGATCGAGGTGAACAAAGACTTCACCGCCGTTGTGCATTTCCAGATGCAGGAGGAGAGCTTCATGACAGATGAGGTCGTAGTATCGGCCAATCGCAATGAAGTGAGCCGTAAGGCAGCTCCTGTGGTGGTAAACGTGATGAGCACCAAACTTTTTGAAATGGTGAATTCCACCGACCTTGCCAAAACACTCAACTATCAGTCGGGACTGCGTGTGGAGAATAACTGCCAGAACTGCGGCTTTCCGCAAGTGCGCATCAATGGACTGGAAGGGCCTTACTCCCAGATCCTGATTAACAGTCGCCCCATTATCAGTGCCTTGAGTGGAGTGTACGGGCTGGAACAGATACCGGTGAACATGATTGAGAGGGTGGAAGTGGTGCGCGGTGGCGGCTCGGCGCTGTTCGGCGCGAATGCTGTGGGCGGAACCATCAATATCATTACCAAAGACCCTATCAATAATTCCTTTCAGGTGTCGAGCATGTTCTCCAATATGGACGGCAAGTCATGGGAGCAGTATATGGGCGCCAATGTCTCTCTGGTGGCCAAAGACAACTCCTACGGCATCGCTCTTTACGAAAGCTATCGCAACCGCAATCCTTACGACCGCGATGGAGACGGCTTCTCCGAACTGGGCAAGCTGAACATGAATACTTTCGGCTTTCGCGCCTATTACCGCCCTACGCATTTCAGCCGCATCAACCTGGAATATCACACTACGAACGAGTTCCGCCGCGGCGGCAATAAGTTCGACCTCCAGCCGCACGAAACGGACATCACAGAGCAAACCAAGCATATCATCAACAGCGGTGGCTTGAGCTACGACCTCTTCTGGCGTGAATATAAGCATAAGATCTCATTGTACGGCTCCATTCAGCACACCGACCGCAACAGCTACTACGGTGCGCAGAAGGACCTGAACGCTTACGGCAAGACAAACGACTTGACTTGGGTGGCAGGCGGCATGTACGTAGGCAATATGGATAACTGCCTTTTTGCCCCCGCCACTTTTACGGGCGGGCTGGAGTATCAGAACAATTCCATGCACGATGTGATGACGGGCTATCACCGCGACATGCAGCAGGATGTCCGCATTGCCAGTGCCTTTGTGCAGAATGAATGGAAGATGAATGTCCTGACCATGCTGGTGGGCGCCCGGCTGGATAAGCACAATCTGATAGACAAGTTGATTTTCAGTCCCCGCGTCAATCTGCTCTATAAGCCTTCCGAGGATTTTCAGGCGCGTCTGACGTACTCTACCGGTTTTCGTGCGCCGCAAGCCTATGATGAAGACCTCCATGTCACAGCAGTGGGCGGCGAGGGTGTGCAAATCAAGCTGGCGGACAACCTGCGCGAAGAGCGTTCCAACAGTTACAGCGGGTCGGTGGACTGGACCACTCATTTGGGACATTGGCAGGCCAACATACTTGTGGAAGGCTTCTATACGGACTTGCGCCATGTTTTTGTTCTTGAGGACATCGGAAAGAACGACATAGGCGATGTTATCAAAGAACGCCGTAACGGCAATGGCGCCCGCGTGTACGGAGCAAACCTCGACGCCAAGATTGCCCATGGCAAGGAAGCGCAGTTCCAGTTGGGCTTTACCGCGCAGCGCAGCCGCTACACCCACGAGGAGGCATGGACAAAAGTAGACGGTGTGGATCTGACTACCAAGCGCATGCCCCGCACACCGGATTATTACGGTTACTTCACTTTCTCGTCTGCTCCGGTGAAGAATTTCGACTTCTCACTGTCCGGCACTTATACGGGCAAGATGATTGTGCCGCACTATGCCGGATATATCGAAAAAGACCGCATGGAGAATACGCCCCAGTTCTTCGACCTCAATCTGAAGCTGAATTATACGTTTGTGTTGCACGACCACATCAAATTCCAGCTGAATACGGGCGTGCAGAACATCTTCAATAGTTTTCAGAAAGATCTGGATAAGGGAGAATTCCGCGATGCCGGTTATTTTTACGGCCCTACACAACCGCGTACATTCTTCATAGGATTTAAAATAATGAATTAGGATAACATTCACGATTTTTAAATTAATTATTTCGCGAATAATCCTATATTTGCCGGCAAAGCACAAGACCAATGAATACAAAACAGATACGCAACGTCGACATATCCGGCATACAACATCTGCCTATGATTGACTTTATCGGCAATGATTTTGCTATTTTTGATGATATCAGGGACATTCCTTTTACGTCATATTCCACTCGTCTGAATGCGGCCTGTCTTGCAGTCTGCCGGAAAGGCCGGTGCAGGATGAATATCAATCTGCAGGAGTATGAAATGAGGGAAGGAATGCTCTGCATCATCCTGCCCGAACAGATTGTGCAGCAAGGTGAGCGCTCCGATGACTTCTCCGGCAGCTTTATAGCGGTGTCCAGAGACTTCATGGATATGGTGATACCCACCATGCAGCAACTGTTCCCCATGTTTTTCATGATAAAGGAGCGGCCCTGCATCAAGGTCACCGCCGAAGAGTTACAGGCATTCGAGGAATATCATTCTTTTCTGTGGAGGAAAGTGAGGCTGAAGGACAATCCATACCGTAAAGAGATTACGCAGGGATTGTTGCTAGCGCTGTTCTATGAAATCTATGATATTTATCAGGGGCACACAGCGAAGGAACGTACCCCGAAAAGCCGTAAGGAGGATTTGTTTGAGCACTTCATCCGGTATGTATCCGAGGGCTATAAAGAGGAGAGGAGTGTGGCCTATTATGCCGGCAAGATGTTTCTCACGCCCAAGCACCTTTCTACCGTAGTGAAAGAGGTGAGTGGCAAGACGGCGGGCGAGTGGATTGACAGTCTGGTGATTCTGGAGGCAAAAGCCTTGTTGAAATCATCCGAGCAGAGCATTCAGGAAATAGCCGATGAACTGCATTTTGCCAACCAGTCATTTTTTGGAAAGTATTTCAAGCATCATACGGGCATGTCGCCTAAGGAATATAGAAAACAGTAGTATGGAAAAAAGAGAAATTGATCTTACCGTTTCCTGTTATGGGAAAGTGAAAGATGTGAAGTATGATGTTGTCATTCTTCCTTGGGGGGCTACCGAGCCTCATAACCTGCATCTGCCTTATCTGACAGACTGTATTCTTCCGCATGATATTGCCGTAGATGCCGCTACGCTGGCATTGGAACGTTCCGGTGTGCGTTGCATGGTGATGCCTCCCGTACCTTTCGGTGCGCATAACCCCGGACAGCGCGAGCTTCCTTTTTGTATTCACACCCGTTATACCACCCAACAGGCCATTCTGGAGGACATTGTAGCTTCTCTTTATGTTCAGGGCATACGCAAACTGGTGATCCTCGGCGGACATGGCGGGAACAACTTCAAAGGGATGATTCGCGATCTTGCCGTTACTTATCCCGACTTCCTGATTATGGCAACCGATTGGTTCAGCATCATTCCCACCAAAGGCTATTTTGAGGCCGACATAGACGATCATGCCGGCGAATCGGAAACTTCTGCCATGATGTACTATCACCCCGAACTGGTGAACCTTGCTGAGGCCGGTGACGGAGCTTCCCGTCCGTTTGCCATCGCTTCGTTGAATGAGAAAGTGGCATGGACGCCCCGCCATTGGGACAAGGCTACGGTGGATAGTGGAGTGGGGAACCCCAAGAAAGCTTCCGCGGAAAAGGGAGAACGCTATCTCAAGCCGGTTATCGAGAAACTGGCAACGCTCTTTGCGGAAGTCGGACAGCACGATCTTTATTGAGAGGCTTTTCCTCTCTTTCCGCCCTGCCCGGTATTATAAAAAAAAGAGGGGAGGTGTGCCGGAATGATAGTCGAACTTCATTCCCGCACACCTCCCCCTGATTTTTTAGTGCACCTCTAAAAACTGAATCTGCTCCAGAACCCGCCTTTCTTTCTTGGGGGAGCTTCATCCATATTGCGATATAACTCCTCGTATGTCAGTTTCTTCTGAATCATGCGGTATATATCTCCCCAATCGGGCAGGCCGCCTAAATTGCGGTCGTCAATAAAGATATCCGCCTTTACCTTGCGCGAGAAACCATGATGTGCAGCATCTTCCTCTGGATAATCCCGGTTTATGGCATAAAACTCCACGCCCCGTTCCCTGCACCATTCCACAGCTTCTTTCAGAAGTTCTCCTTCGCGTACGGTCCACAGTATCAGCCGGTGATGATCTTTCATCAGCATTTTCAGCGTATCGGTGGCAAAAGGAATTTCGTTTCCTATTTTAGGGTAGCGGTGCTCTACGATTGTGCCGTCAAAATCAATGGCGATGGTCATAGGTCAGTTTTTGATTTATGGTGTTTGTTCCTTTCGGGTTATGTCAGTCAAATCAGAGTGTACCGCCACCGGAATGTTGGTCACTGCTTTGGTTGGTGTACTTTTCTTCAGATCCGGTATAACATTTCAATGCAATTGTGACATTCTTCTTGACGCCGTTTGCCATGATCTTGAAAGTATATGTTTTGGTACAGTATTTGGCTTTGTTCTGATAGTAGAGAATGCTGTTTCCGCTGATGTTGGTCTTCAGGACACGCTCTACGGTGTAAACAAGCGGATTGCCTTCCGTAGACCGGATTTGCGCTTCGATGGCTGCTGCCAGTTTCTCATCCTCTGCACCGGCTGCCTTCAGTGCGGCGGCGGGAGTTGTGGTGTATTCCCATCCTGCTTTGATGGCAACTTTTATTTCAAAATCTTTGATGCCGGATATATTTCCGCTGTTATCCTTCTTTACGGTTTCCGCGCCGTTGGCAAGGTTGGCTTCGCCCACCGTTTCTTTGCCCGTCACTTTTTCGGCCTTTATGCGTGTGGCATATTTTCCGGCAATCGTAGCGCCTGTGGGAATGGTGATTTCATAGTTTCCGTTGTTGAACTTCACTTCCGTATTCAGGTCCTCCCATGCTCTGGTGAGAGTAGCATCCTTCTGAGCCACCATGTTGTCCGGGTCGAAATAGATGGAAGCATTCGCACTTGGGTTTGGCGTAGCAATGACGATATCTTTCTTGGCAGTGGCATTTGCTGGTTCTGCCTTGATGGCAATGCTGCTTACTGCCACCTGTTCCACCTCTTTCTTCTCACTGGTGACAGGGGCGGATACATTGGCTTTGGGCTCTTCATAGGCTCCGGCACTGATTTTCACACCCTCATCCACTGCGTTGGCGGGAGCTGTTACAATGGCTGCGGGAGTTTCCGTTTCAGTAGCTGCCGGTACTTCCACCTTCGTTTCCTGACCCGATACGGCTTCTTTAGGGGCAGTATATTCTACGACCTTGCTCATTTTGACGTTGAGCGTCAAAGTGCTGCGGTTTTTGGCAGATGATGCGATGCTCACCTCCGTACTGAAATCCTCCAGCTTGCTTGCCTTTACGGCTACGGTGTAGTCACCGGTCTTGCTTAGGGTCAGGTTGTACTTGCCTTGTGCGTCGGTGGTAGCTTTTATTTCATCCGATATTTTCACTTCCGCACCCTTCACCACACCTTCGGCAGACGACACAACACCTACCAGATAATATTCGGTAGTAGTATCCAGCGGGTCTGGAAGTTGTTCCGGAGTTTTGTCATCTTTACCGCATCCGGCAGCGGTCAGGCAGATTGCAGTGAGCAATACTCCCATTCTGAAAAAGCTTCTCATTTTCATAACTTCTTGTTTTTTAATTAGAGTTTGTACTTGATAATTTCTATTTAGTTTTTCTTTCCTGTTCCTTAATGAGGAAGTGGCGTATATAGTCGGGCTGGTAGAAGTTGCTGCTTCTGTTTTCATCCGGACGTATGTTGTAGCTTTTCCCCATTTGGTCGTTGATGTATTTTCCATGAGACACCATGCTGTATGTCCAGGCAAAGTAGTCGGCGGGTTTTATCCGGAAGGCATGGTTCCGTTTCCATCTTTTTCCGGGCAGAGGTATGGCGAAGTGAAAGCCGCCGTTTATCTCTCCTCCCGTATACAATGCGTACAACCCTATGGCATATTCTCCGAAATGTCGTGTACAGTCACCTCTCACTCCGTAATCTCCATAGATGTAGCGTCCGCCTTGCAAGTCAAATTGCAGGTTGGTGTGGGGCTCATATACGCTTGCTTTGAGAAAGGCATTGACTCTCGGAGTAGTGCTGACGTACCATCCTTCACCGTCCACGATAGCCGAATATACGGTTGCGCCTACCAATGCTCCGAGTTCCAGCCTGCCATTGTCTGTCCGGAACTTCATATCCAGTTGCGCACCCATGCGATTGTGAGTGAAGTTTCCGGCTGTAATTCGCCCGAAGAGGTTGTTTCTGAACCTTACTTCTTGCGACAAGGTCATCACGCCCGGATGTATCTTTTTATATTCCCCATATAGGTTGGCAGCTATGGGGAATACAACTTGCGCTGTCAGTTTTCCACCTTTCCACAGTTCCATTTCTATGGCAGGGCTGAGGTTGACGGCGTAGGTATATAGTTTGTTCAGGCTGTTATTCTTCAAGAACAGTTCGGGATATACGATGACATCCACTTTCCATGCCGAAGGGTTTTCAATTTCCTTTGCGTTTTCTACGGCTTTCATGGCATGGTCGGTATCAATGCTGATGCCCATTTCTGCATACACCTGCATCAGAGAGATCTTTTCTTCCCGATAATCATTCAGCAAGGTGTCCGGCAGACTGATGCATAACTGAGGTATTTGGTTTTCCAGTGCAACCAGTTGCAGGCTTTTGTTTACATTGCTTTCCAAACAGGCATCTATCGCTTCTCCTATTCCCTGGTAAGTGCTCCGATACACATTGTTTTCAAAAGTGACGGTTATACATTCTCCGGTCTCTGCATAGCGGATATTCTCCATGCCGATAGCTTTCAACTTCTCAGTGACGGATTGGGCGCTGGCTTCAATCCACCAAGTTTCGATGCAGCATAATAACAGTATATATAAGAAAGATCGCAACATTGATGTTAGTGTACCGATATACACTAATAAAATGATAATGAGTTTTTTATCTTGTTATTCAAGTGATTGGCAAAAATCCAGTAACTCTTTGAAAGATAGTAAGTGTCCGGTTTCCTGACTTCTCTTGATGAGTTCTTGTAGGAAAGAGGCATCACATACAGTTCCGGGATTCTTTTTTGTATAGGTAATATTTCTTTCGGTAAATATCTCTTTCAGATAATCATGATGAAATTGGGCTTTGGTTTGCTCTTTGTTCCTTGAACTCATCAATTCCGGATCATTGGTTTGTACATTATAGAATTGGATGAGACGTTGTAAAACAGTGCTTTGAGGATTTCGTTTGAATATTTTCCTGTTACCTAAGAACCAAGTTTCAAAACATGGGTTTTGTACAATGATAATGAGTTTGCCTTGTTTTAGTTGCAGGTTTTCTCTTTTTAGAAAATCAATAATGGTAGCTTTTCGTTCTTCTATAGACGTTTCCTCCGCATCCAAACATACGATTAGAAAATCATAATTGCCAATTTCATTGACTTCTTCAACGGCATTTTTCAAATGATGTAGCAAAGAGGGATAACCTTCTCCACTTATTAAATAGAAATTATTTTTTGTTACATCTTTGGCAAAAGTTATTTGAGTTAGTTGGGGAGATAGTATTGATAACCATTTGGGATATACTTTTCTTTCAGTTTGTTTTCCTTCTACAAGAAAATATAGGTTCATTTCTACTACTCCTTTCTAATTGATTCCGCCATTATACTCTTCTAATTGAATAAGTTGCAGGAAAGCATCGTGCCTGGATTCTCCTATTCGGTAGTCCGAAGCATCCTTTATCATGACTTTTCCGGCTTTGCGGGTTACAATTTTCCAATTTTTGTAAGGAATATTATTGATGATGTAGGGGTGATGGCTTGTCAATATAAATTGGATATCCCTTTTTGAATCAAGAATATCATTAGTTAATTCATCAATACAGTTTACCCCCAAGCTGTTTTCAAATTCATCCATCAGGAGTACACTTCCCGTTGGGCATAGATATAACTCACTTATTTGGAGTAGGCTGCGGAGCATTCCCGAAGATATATCCTCTTGGTCAATCCACTGTGACACACCTTGCTCTTTAATCTGTATGCTGATGTATTCCTGTCCGGCATTAAAATATCCTATTCGTATATCCTTTATTTGCGGAAATATACTGATATATCTTTCTTTGATAATATTGAATGTAGCTATGTCATTATTGAATGTGAAATACATTTTAGAGATAATATCAAAGAGAGAGGTTCTTATACTTGCGATATCCTTATAATTAGCAAGCATGTTTTTGACTAATTTTTTAGGTAAATATATTTTCTCTTTAGTCACTTGTGCAGTATCCAATTCTTGTATGTATTCAAAACCATTATAATAAATAGAGAAAATCTGTTCTTCAGCCCGTAAAAGATTTATAACACTCTGTTGCGGAGATAATTTGACTGTCTTTTTTCCATTAAATATGATGGATTCGGCGTCTCTGTTTACTATGATATCTTTTTCACATACTACTTTCTCATAAAGAATATTATATTCTTCCTTATTGGCAATAAGTAGGGAATCATCGTTCGCTTTACTCTCAAATTCTCCTTCCCAGCTATATTTTATGTCATTTATCTCAAAAGTAATATCCCATTTTATGCCATTAAAAGATTTTCCGGCAGCTATGCGATGCATATTCTTCAGCGCTTTCAGTATTTGGGTTTTCCCCACACCTGAAGCTCCGACTAATAAGGTCAATTTTTGAAATTTCAATTTTTCAAAACTCCAATTTCGTTGTTTATCCCAATAGCTGAAACTTATAATCTTCATAAATAGCAATAAATTTGTCTACAAAGGTAACAAGATTATTGATATATAGTTTAATTTCCTTGTTTTTGTTTCATTCTTTAGTGCAATAGCTTACACTCGTACCGTATTCCGCCTGACACACATTTGAAGTCTCTGGTAAAGATGTGCAATGAGATATGTCTCCATAATCTGGTGGCGGCTCCTATGTTGAATCCGTCGGAATCATATTCTGCCATGAACGCCATTTCCCTGTAAAAGGCGGGAGAGTAGCTGATGCCGCCAAACGGGCCTTTCTGTATGCTCCGGTCGTTTATCGGAATATAATATCCGGCAGTCAATGCAAGCCTGTCCCTTCCGGCTATGGAGAAACTTTTGGTCAATACTCCGTATACGGTACCGAAGTAATTATTTCCCGTATTCTTGAAAGGGTCGTCCACACCGATTACTACTGAAGGATGAAATCTGCCTTCTTTTAGCGGGCGTAGGCGTACGGTCATTGAACGGTCTTGCTGGAAATATCCTTTTTTTCCGTCATATCGTGTTGTTTTCAACAGGGTGCACCGATAGCTCATCTCCAGTATTGATAGAAATGTTATGTTGATGAAATAATTTCCTGTGTTGAAGTTGAATGGGGTCATGCCATTGGGCAGATAGTTTCCGCCACCCATGAAAGTGCCGGTCTCCTGCATATCGGCAGTGGGGGTGTTCAGTAGGCCGGTGTTGCCTATGGAGTATTGGGCCCGTATTGTTATACAGCAGGAAATCAACCAGATTACTAATAAGTACTTCTTCACAGTATTACACTTTAGAAAAGTATGTATTTATTCTTCTGTCTGTGCTTTCAGATACAGCTTTTTTGCAAATTTCATATCATGAGCCACCATGATTTTTACAAGTTCCGGAAAACTTGTCTTAGTAGGATTCCAGCCCAGCAATGTTTTTGCTTTGGTCGGGTCACCCAATAGCTGCTCCACTTCGCAGGGACGGAAATATTTCGGATCAACCTCTACCAATGCTTTGCCGGTTTTCACGTCGATGCCTTTTTCATTCACACCTTCGCCTTCCCAGCGCAGTTCTATGCCGGCTTCTTTAAAGGCAAGTGTGGCAAACTCTCGTACGGTGTGCATCTCACCGGTGGCGATGACGAAGTCTTCCGGTTTGTCATGTTGCAGGATGAGCCACATACATTCCACATAATCTTTGGCATATCCCCAGTCGCGGCGTGCGTCCAAATTTCCCAGATACAGTTTGTCTTGGAAACCTTGTGCGATGCGTGCTGCGGCCAGTGTAATTTTGCGGGTTACGAATGTTTCGCCGCGACGTTCGCTTTCGTGATTGAAAAGAATCCCGTTTACGGCATACATGTCATAGCTTTCGCGGTAGTTCTTCGTAATCCAGAAACCATATTGTTTGGCTACACCGTACGGGCTGCGCGGATAGAAAGGAGTAGTTTCTTTCTGCGGCACTTCCTGCACCTTACCGAACAGTTCGGAGGTAGAAGCCTGATAAATTCTTGTCTTTTTTTCCATACCCAGAATACGCACAGCTTCCAACATGCGTAATGTACCTACTGCATCGGCTTCTGCCGTATATTCGGGCACATCGAAAGATACCTTTACATGGCTTTGTGCGGCAAGATTATAAATCTCATCCGGTTGCACTTGCTGAATGATACGTATCAATGAACTGCTGTCCGTCATATCTCCATAGTGCAGATTCACCAGACGGTTTTTTTTCATATCACGCACCCATTCATCCAGATAAAGATGTTCGATACGCCCGGTGTTGAAGGAAGACGAACGGCGCAATATGCCATGAACTTCATAACCTTTATCAATTAAAAGTTCGGCAAGAAACGAACCGTCTTGTCCGGTGATGCCGGAGATTAATGCTACTTTTTTCATTCTGTGTCTTTTATTAATTTGATATTTTTTCTTTTAATAAGTATCCCAGAAAGAGGGCATTCCCTATGACATATCTTCTCCACATTCTTTTGGGCTCTTTCATCAGTCGGTACAACCATTCCAGACCATGCTCCTGCCACCACAGCGGTGCACGCTGTATGTTTTCTGCAAAGAAATCGAACACAGCGCCGATGGTGCCTATCGGTCCGTTCACATCCAACTCTTTCAGGTGCGCGTATACCCATTTTTCTTGTTTGGGTGCAGTCATGCCCACCCATAGTAAATCGGGTTTTACATGGTTCACAGCTTCTATCATCTGCCGGTTGTCTTCCTCTGAGAATTCCGCCTTATAGGGTGGGGAATAGGTCTCTACCCGGATATTGGGGTATAACCTGACAGCCTTTACCTTGATTTTTCTTAATGTATCTTCATTGCTGCCTAAAAAGAAACAGACGCCGCCTTCCCGGTTCAGTTTCTTCATTTCATGGAGAAATAAATCCCAACCGGCAATCCGTTCTATTCTTCTATGTCTCAAAAGCTTAAAGGCCAATACGATACTTGCACCGTCCGGAATCAAGGCATCTCCATTCAGCAATGCTTCGGCAAATGCCATATCTTTTTGAGCCGTATTGTATGAGTGGGCATTGATAGTGTTTATCAGCAACTTACCTTTTGGCAATGCATCAAGTTCGCTTCTGTGTCCCAGAAGTGAAACAGTTTTTAATTTCAACATGTTTTTGGAAAGCTGTATTTACCGCAGAGTACGCTACGCTATTGCCTGTCACACAAAAGGTTAATAGGACAGACATATATAATGAGGTATAAATATATGCGGCAAAATTAACTCAAAAGTATAGGATAACCAAGAAAAAATGTGAAAAATATAGATAAATGGAAATTTTATTATCAAAAGGAGCCATCAAATATGTAAGAGTGTAGCCTATTGGGATATCTCTTGCAGTTCTTCTTCCTTACTTTGAGTGTTCCCCTTTGAGTCGATTGTTTGGATGAATTTATCAAACTCTTTACAATAGATGAATGCAGTTTTAATGCCTTTTATTGTTTTGGTTTCGTTTGTAAAATGCTGTGACATTTTGCTGGCGCATACAGTTTCCCAATCTGTTGCTGTATTCGCCAACATGTTTAATTGTTGTGTCAATGATGAAATGGCATTCTGATATGGATTTATATCTGTTACAAGGATATAGAGAATCGAAACCAATTGCTTTATGTCTTTTATTCCTATTATTTCTTCGCACAAGCTAATACTTTCCAACAATTTGTCTTGCAATTTGTACTTCTGGTTTTGTTTATCTATACGTTTGTTCAAGATTTCTTTTTCATGTCCGGTAGCCTTTTCTTTGTGTGAGATGTTTTGATGCTCCAGAAAACTTTTCCATCCTTTTAATTCAACCATGCACAATTTGTTGGATGTATAGGTTAGTGCATCTACAGAATCAGTATTGGGTTCTTTCTTTTTTTGATGCCAATTACTTTCTATCCGATCGAAATTCAAAACCATTGTTTGTTGTATGGAGGTGCATTTCGGATTTGGGTGGCAAGGATTGTGTAAAGTACATATAGATGTTGTCGGTGTTTCTGATTTTGTTGCAATTTCCTCGAAAATCAGTTCAGGTGTCAGTTCAGTTTTCTCCATCACATTCCTATGTTTATAATTTCGTTCATAGGCTGTGCCAGTTTGACAAATATCTGGTTCAAGTCTTTCGTTACATCCTCTAATTCGCTCAATCCATCTTCCGTTTCTTTTGCTAAATAATAATTCACAAACTTGTTCAATTCATGTTTTTCGGTAAAATACCTCACACCTTGGATGAAGTAGGGGCTGTGGGAACTAATAAGAATTGGAACTCCCGCTTTAGCTATTTCAACAAACAATTGTGCTATTTTTATTTGCCATTCAGGGTGCAAATGGTTTTCGGGTTCGTCCCATATTAGTATTTTATTCTCATTAATAGCTTGTGTCTCCATTAATATTTGCATGACTCCGAAGGCTTTTATACCCGAGGCCACGTTGACAGGCGAATACTTTACGTCTTCTTTTTTCCAAAACAAGTTTCTTGTTTTGTTGTCAAACTCAAATTTGCCCCCGGTTATATCTCCTATGGCATTCATTTTGTCATCAAATAGGGAAGGAGCCAAGAAGGGATACTTTATGGCATCTAGTTTTTGAGCCATATCCTTTACGTGATAATTGACAAGCGGCCTGAATATAGCAGTGCTGTATCTTTTTTCCTTCAGTGTTTGTGCAGAAGCCAGTATGTCCAATAAATGAATGTACAGAGGAGATTCCACAAAGGTTGCGTCATTTATTTGGAATTCCGTCAAATTTGTAGCAGAAATGTCTTTTATTTTATTCTTTTCAAGAGAGATGAACACATTGTTATCATGTGTTCCTTCGTAAAAAGCTATTTCGGAATGTTCTGTGCCATTTGTACAGATATTATTCAGGAATTCGGCTTCTATGATTGTTTCAAACTCCTTTTTCAATATGTTTTGCGGCTCTTTATTTTCCTGTATCTCCTCCTTTATGTTTTCCAGATATCTTAGGATTCTTGCTTTTTGTTGAGGAGTGATATCTATATGTTCTGTAAATTTCTCTTTTTCCTCTAATAATAAGTTATCAGCAATGGTTGCATCCATTAGTTCCTCCATGAACTCATTGATGTTTGGAGGAAGAATTAATTTCTCCTTAATATTTATTTGCAGATTCTTTTCAATGGAAGATAACTGATTGTATAACATTGCTGCTTGAAATCGGATTCTTCTATATCGTTGCTCATCGTTATGGTTCCCCATATTTCCTATCGCTTTGGTCAGGGCAAATAACATTTTTCCTATTGTGCTTTTTCCTGAATCATTCACTCCGGCAATGATGGTCAAGCCATTCAATTCGATTGTGGCATTTTTTATCTTATTTATATTTGTAAGCTTGAACTGCATTTTTTCTTTCCCTCTTTCTTTTTATATGCCACAAATATAGCGAAAAATCTCCGACCTCTTGTTTTTGCTTTTATTATTTTCATATTATTGGGGACGGAACTCATTCTCTATATACTTCTGCTACTTTATCTGTTATCTTGTCTCACTTTTTTAGTACGCACTCATAGTGTTGTTATAATAAAAAGAACTCTTCCATGCTATACTTATGCTTTATTTTCTTTGTTAATAGCAATAATCTTTTTAAGATTCTCTTCTCCATAAATAGAGCTGTGTATGTTTAATTGATAATAGTGTAAGTCTCCTTCCGGTATATATAATTTGAAAGGTTTGTGGATCTTTAGTAAAATTCTTTTGTTTTCGATTTGTAAATGGTCAATGTTACTATATAAGTATGAACCTTCTGAAATAGGTGCCATATCCTTTTCATTATTGTCATTACATTCATCTTTACATAGTTCTATTACAGGCAAGTCGTTTTGTTTTATTATGATTAATGCGTTTAAATTTGATTGAATATTTATTATTTGTGCTCCTAAATATCTCATACTTCCATCCTTATCTATTTCTAAGTCTTCTGGCCTTCCATAAATCATCGTAAAATTTTGTAGGTATATCCCCATAGAGAGTATTACATAAGTTTTATTTACATCTAATAGGTGTAAAGCAGTAAAAATATCTCGGTATATGATGTTATATGACCGATATGCTTTGTGCTGTCTGAATATTGCACTGTAGAAATCATTGATTTTTCCATTTACAAAAGATATGAGTGTTTGAGGTAAATTGCTTATGCCCTTTTCATGCTTCTCTGCTAATGTAGAGGCAGGTATTTCTATGCTAATAGGCAGGCATTGATAACGAGAAACTGCAGTTTCCTCTTTTTTGAAATCATCGGTTGATGGAAGGTCTAGTTTTTGATATTTATTTTCTTTTATAAGATTCTCTTTTAGAGATTTGACTTTTTCTTCATCTATTTTGGGGCTATTTTCTATTTCATGCTTTGTATCTTTACAGTTATTGATATGAGTATCAAGTAACTTCATAACTTCTTTTTTAGGAGGTAACATAGGTAAATGTACCTGTTCAATAGTGTTATTTTCATACCACTTATCGACATCCTGTTTCAGTGATTTTATCAGCCAGATTTCATTTTCTAAATCATTCAAGTCTTTATAACCTATTTCTGGCAATTCCATAGGATCTGAAAAAGTATAATTATAATCATTTACAGACCATAAGCGAATTATTAAGAAAACCAGGTAATAACGTACTTGGGAGTATATGAAGTTATCTGTGTTTACATCGTTGTATATTCCTTTGGGCGAGTATTTATCTGTAAGTGTGTTTGGGGAATTTATAAGTTCATTGAAATGTAATACGTAGTGCCATATCTGTTTGAATGTTCCAGGTACTAAATAATATCGAGGGATTCCAGTAAATACATTGGAGAAAGAAACAATATTGTTCAGCATTTCATATTTTCTGAAGTAACATAATAAGCCCCCCACCATGATTTGCATTTCCATAAATTGTTTTTCATTTTCTTCTTCTTGTTTTTCACTACTTTCCTTATCAGATTGATACTTATGAGAATCAATAAAGAAACGATAATAACGTTCTGCATTTGACCAGTATTGCATTACCCATTCTTTATTATTTCCCTCTATTGCATTGTTCAGTCCTGTCCATAGGATTTTATAACTTTCGGGACTAATATAATTATTTTCATCGAAAGGGTTATATATGATGGTTGTAAGCAGATTGTCATTATAAAAGAACCTGTTTCGTATATCTGTTGAGAATTTTAAGATGCGTTCAAATATTTTGAGATAGAAATCTGGATAGTTTCTATAACTGTTAGTAGAATTGTTTTTCCAATAAGCTGTAATTTCTTCTATTAATAGTGATTTATATTTTAAGCAAATGTCTCCATTATCGCCTCTTGAAGCATAACCCGCAATATCTGTTATTCCCATCCATGCACGCTCTATGTAGTTTTGTTTTTTGATAGATTTGTTTTTAATACGTTGAAATAATTTTTCCGGGTCATAATACTCTTGAATAATAGTAAACAGATAGATGAAATTAATAGAAAGCGAAAATACAAGAAGTGTATGTATTGTTTCTAATATCACTAATGTTGCTTTCGCTTTGAGCCAAAACATTAAGAAAGGCATTAAAGCAGATGAACAGACTCCTATTACAAGTAGGAAGAAGTAACAGTGATATGCTGGTTCTCTTTTAAAATGTGCGGATAATCGGGTAGATCCATATTGTTCATCTACCTTTTGAATGCATTGCAATATTAAAGGAAATGCTACGCCTAATAATGCCGCTAATATAGAGATAAGACTACTAAAATTGTAGTTATAAAAATCGAACATATTAAGAATTATTTTATAGTATCAATTTTTACTTCATGAATAATTTTTCGTGGTTGTTTAACATTTACGTCTACATTGCCCTCTATGGCTATTTGCAATGTATCAAGCTGTAATATTACTTCCTCTTTAATATATAGCGTGTCGATCTTGGCTGTCATAGATTTTTCCTTTTCATTGCTACCTTTTACGCCATTAATTATACATATAGATATCGTTATAATTATATTACAACAGATTATGAATGATACGGGTAGCCAATATCGCTTAATGAGTTTTAAATATGTATTGAAGTTCTTCATTAATAATAATTATAATGTAGTTATACATTCTTTTAATATTTTCGATAATCGTCTTTCAAATTGGGCTAGCGTAAATTCTTTCAGAAATTTCTCTTTTCCAGCCTTCCCCATAGCTGTACATTGTTCAGGATGATCCATTAGATATTCTATCTTTTCAGCAATTTTTTCCGGTGAGTGCTTTTCTACAATATATCCGGTTTTTCCATCCTCTATGATGGCGGGTATTCCTCCTTCGTTAGTACTGATACAAGGAATGCCTTGCTCCATGGCTTCTAATAGTACTAATGGAAAACATTCATTATTGTAATAAGTGGGAAATACAAAAACATCAGCTTTTTGTAGAAATGTATCTTTCTCGTCATTATATTTTGCTCCGTAAGCGGATACGTATTCTTTTAGTCCTCTTTTGTTGATTTCCGCAGCAAACTTTTCTTTCGTGATGTCACTCCATTTACCTACAAAATGACATTTTACAGATCTTCCATTTATCTTTAATATCCTACATGATTCTACCAAATCCCATACTCCTTTTTCTTTCATCATGTTTGACAAAAACAAGATATTGAATTCTTTTTTTATGGTTGTAGGAAGATTTGGATTAACGGGTATTCCATTAGGGCAGATATAAACGTCTTTGTACTTTACATATTTCTTTATGTCTTGATATAGATTTTCTGCCAATAAAATCACTTTTATATTTTTGAAAAAAATTTTGTAGAGTAAATTGTCAAACCATTTGCTTTGCCTTGTTGCTACTCCTTTGTTATGATAATGAATGATAATTTTTTGGTTTAATATTTTCAGTAGTAGCACAACGAAGAATTCTTTGTAGAAGGCACCGCCTTTTGCATTGGGGGTTACATAACAAAGTTGCGGCTTTATAGATTTCACTTGTTTTCTTATCTGTGTTAGCAGCTTGTAGAAGTCTTTTAGTTTTCTTATACCTCCTTTTCCTATGTCGTTTATATCTTTGGCCAATGTAAGGTTCAGATAATGGCATTCAAAGGTGTTATTTATAGTTTCACTGTCATGTATATATTTCCCTACCATAGATGCACCGTGTACAGGAGGGGGTAAATGGAGGATGAATAAGACTTTTTTCATATATAATAAGTATATCTTTATAAAATATAAATTTGGATAGAAGTTGAAGGGATATAAATATAGAAATAGTTTTATGTTTTATATTGATTGTATTTTTTTTCATATTCATATTGCATTTTCTCAATAGAGAAATTTGTTTTCGCATACTCATACGCTATATTTGCATAATCTTTATAATGCGTTGTACTTTCAAGTGATAAAATTAGTCGGACAAAATCATTGATATTGTTATTGTTTACTTTTAAAGGCCACTTTTCTGGTAATGTATCTTTTAAGCCAGGACAATTATTGATAATGGTTGGAGTGTGCGCCAAACTTGCTTCGATAGGCATTAAGGCAAGCCCTTCATGATTTGATGGCATGAATAAATAATCAAAATCTCCTATGTATTGATTTAAACCATAAATCTTATCATAGAAAGATACATTGGTTAATGTTTTTAGAGTTTCATGTACTTTCCCTTTCATAGAGCCATTACCTACTATGTGAAAATAAAACTTAGGATTACATTTTAATGCATTTACAACTTCTATAAGTTGATCCACCCCTTTCTGGTATTCCAGTCTTCCGGCAAATAAAATATTTATTTTGTTCTCTATGATATGTTTGAATTTTTTTTGTTGAACAGATTCTAATCCATTGTATATTATTTCAGGTGTCTCTCCATAGACCTGTTTATAACATTGTTGTGTTGATTGGCTGATAGCTATATTAGCATGTTTTTGTTTAAAAAAAGACTCAACTTTATTTCCTGTTTTTTGCCACTGGTTCCATAACTCTGTGTTATGGATTGTTCGTACGTATTTTATGGCTGGAAACAACCAACCGAATATTTTATTCCATAAATATATACTGAGATCTGGTATTTCTGTATGTGTATGGATTATTTGCGGTTTCCATTTAAATGATAGATATACAAACCATAGAGGAAACATTATTATTGCTATTTTATTATTTGTAATATACGAACGATGGAAACAGATATCGAGATCATGTAATTCTTTAATAAAAGATTGACTGAATTCTCCATTTCCTCGTACAACTTCTACAAGATGATATTCCATCCCTGTAGTTTGTGATTTGGCTATGTTGACAGCTACCCTTTCTGCTCCTCCTATATCAAAATGGGTGATAATATGGAATATACGCATGTATTGGTGGTTTTAGCGTTGTATATAATCCAAAAACTTTTTAGCTGTTGATTCCCATGTAAAATATTCTATGATTCGTTTTCGTGCATTTTGAACTTTTTTACCGGAATGTATTATTTGGGCCATTTCTTCTATCGAATTACACAGAAAGCCACTCTCTCCATCTTCGATGATACAGTCAGGGCCGGGTGCATGTCGTGCCACTACTGTTACATTATGATACATTGCTTCAAGGATAGCCATTCCAAATATTTCATTGGGATTAAAGTTTATTACATAATCGGCAACTTTATAATATGCATGAATTTTTTCATTTGGAATTTTGCCAACAAACAATATATTGCTATATATATCGTTCGATTTTAATTTTTTCATATATTCCTCTGTTTGCATCCAGGGTGCTCCCGCATGTATTAATAAATATTTATCTCCTAATATCTCTCCTAAAGGAAATATATTCATTGGATGTTTATCTGGTCTTAATGCACATACCAAGAATATGATAATTTTATTGTGGGGCAGTCCTAATTCTTTTTTTAATAAGTTTTTGGTTTTTGTTGTCGGCAGAATGATGTCTGTATCTAATCCGACAGAAGCCCATTCTGCATTTGTTACACCTTTCTGTTTCAATTCATTTACTACAGCTGGGGTTTTGCAAAATACTTTGGTTTTTCTGAATGCGGCAAAATTTCTATGGCTTAGTTTGTCCATAATCCATCGTGAAATAGTTTTAGGAGATGAACTATGTACAGTGCCTACATAGCAGTAATGTTTCCACCCATGGCTCAGACAAAAGCTTACAGCTTCTGGTACACAGAGTAAATTGTCACTTTGTAAATGATACACATCAATACCAAGTGGAAGTAATAAAGAAAAGTTAGGCCAGATATGATGAACTAATCTCATCCTATATGGAAGATATACTTTTCTGATTTTTGAGGTTATATCTATTTCCGTGTTGCATCGTTTGTCTTTGGTAGATACCCAATATACAATGGTGGTTTGATGTCCCATTTGCTCTAGCGCTTTGGCTAATCCTATTTCTTGACTATTGTAGCTGCCATTAGTCCACTCTCCATAATCCAAGTGAATATATCCAATGTTCATTTGTTTCAAAGTTTATAACGCCTTAATAGATGTTTTAGGTATATTATGAGACTACAATATGTAGCTATAGTTTTTGAATGTTTCTTTTTAAGAAGCCATAATTCTATGTTATGTAATATGCTTTGGGGAGCAAAATGGATTGTAGTTGCATAATAAGGTTGAGAATAAATGACTTTTTCAAGGTCTTTATTTTTTAAATTTTGATTTTTGTAGTTAGAAACTAAAGCGATAATCCAACGTGTCCATCTACGTTGAAAGATATTTGTTATTTCCTCAGGAAAATTTCGTGAATTGAAAATATCATTAATACGTTTAAAAACCACTTGATAATCTAATCCATGTTGCAATGCCCGTTTCCCCGTTGCACTGTTTGAGTTTTGTCTATAATAATATATTGGTATATTTATTGCCATGAAATTTTGTATGTGTTGATAATAGGCAAGTGAAAATATGAAATCCTCACAGGTTTTCATGTTTTCGTCAAAACGAAGGTGATGATCTTCTATGATGTTTTTTCTAAAAACTGCACAACATACTGACAACGATACTATTTCTAGATTGACTGCTTCTTGATATAAACTTTGAAGATTGTGGTACATTCCGTCTGCCATTCTGAATCTGCCAATTTCATGTTTTATACTACTTACCCAACGAGTGTAATTGAAAACGGCAAAGTCCGGACGGTTCTTTATTATAGTTTGAATAATTTTTATGTAGTTTTTTGCAACAAAGTCATCGCTGTCAACAAATGAAATATATTGCCCTTTAGCTTGGTCTAGTCCATAGTTTCTTGCCTTACTTACCCCACCATTGCGAATATGAAAACTTTTGACCCTAACATCTTTTTGTGAATATTCATCACAGATTTTTCCAGAGTCATCTGTTGAACCGTCATCTATAAGAAGTAGTTCAAAAAGAATCTCTTTTTGGCATAAGATACTATCAATGCATTCTTTTAGATATTGAGAGGAATTATATACAGGGATAATGATGCTGTGGAGTAACATTGTCTTTTAATATTGAGTATTGTAAAAATGAATTATTAGTAGATTATGTTTACTGTTTTGGGAGATACTAATCATTTCTTAGGTTGCTTTTTAGCATTTGTAATCCTGTATGTACATATATCCATTTACCCAATTTCCAATACCATTTTTTCCGGCGGTCAAGCTTTTGTTTGGTTGTATCAGGGAGCCACGATCCCATATATAAATGTACTGTAGTGGTATTAGAAGTTCTATCCCAGTTACCCCAAAAATCCATAGCATTAAAGTATGTGCGCGGATAGATATGGATGTTTCCTATCATTTGTTCACTATTGTCTGTTTTTAATCCATATCTTTCCACTAAATAGTTGGTAGCAGCCACCACATTAGGTGTGTTTTGGGTAATGATGTTCATAGAGAACGGTTGCTTGTAATATTCAAGGAGCTCTGTTATTAAATGATGTTTAGGAGGAAATCCCATTACTCCCATTGATAAAACTTTTCCGTCTTCAAATCCCATGAAGGCTACATCTTTTTCAACAAATGGATTTAGGCTTTTTTCCATTTTTTCATCTGTATCTAAGTAAATTCCACCATGTTCATAAAGTACTATTAGGCGTACATAATCTGCCACGAAAGCATATTTTTTATTTTCATAGGCTCCTCTACACCACTCATTGGAGTTTATATTAAAAGCTTCCTCATTCCAGAGTTTAAACTCATAATCAGGAAGATGCTCTTTCCATGATTTGATACATTTTTGTACTAATGTTGGCATTTCGTTTCTGCCAAACCAACAGTAGTGAATTATTTTAGGAATCATTACAGTTTGTAATATAGTGAATAAGATTTTCTGATTTTGTATTAAATACTAAGAATCACTCTTTTATACGCTTAAAGCAGGTTAAGTTTATTTTGTATTTAAATTTTTCTATAGGTTTGTAATACTCGTTTATGTAATTCATGTCTATATCTTTAATGGAGGTACGATCGTCTAAGCATACCAGTATGTATTTCGGATTCATAACTTTTAATTTTTTATTTTCTTCTTCAATCTTCAATTTTTTTGAGATGGCTAAATGGTTTCTCATCATTATTCTATTACATTGTACAATAGCTTCTTGATTTAGTAATGATAGAGCAAACACACTTCCATTATAGTTGTAAATGGAATCTTTATCTGTTTGAGAGAGTGTAGATGCGAATTTATGAAACTGTTGAAAGACTGTTTTGCTGCTATCTTTTTGAAGAATGCCGTGTTGTACTAATCTTGCTAGGGGTTCTGCTGCATTTACGAGGAAAAGGAGGCAAAAGATGGCAGCAATTACTAAGTTGAGTCGAGACTTTTTAATGGGTATTTGTGAAAGAGATATGATGAATAGTGGAAGAAAAATCATCATGTAGTGAAGGTGATATCGTGTGCCTATAGCAGAAAAGCAAAAGAAATAGCCTAACAATGCAGGTATCATTACTTTACTTTTCTCACGGTTATACTTTAAGAGTAATAAGATAAAGAGAGAGACCATGCAGATGAAGTTCAGTGCACGTATAGAGAACAAACCACTTTGAGTAGATTCTATGTATTCTATATTGAATAAAAATGTTCCATATAGCATTTGATTGATGCCTTCCATATCAGCTTTTGCATAAAAATAGATTAAACAAGGAGTGATAGCTATTAGAATGCCAAGTATTAGAAAAGAAATGAGTATAAGGATTCTTTTATACTTCTTTTGGATAAGCCAATCTATGAAAACGAAAATAAATAAACCGCAAAATGGGGCAGCATTACTGATTCGGATAAACGAAAGAATGCCAAAACATACCCCAATAGCTATTGTTTCTGAATTGGTAATATTGCTTTTGGATTTTATTCTTTTTAGATAAACCATCCAAGGGAAGGTTATAAATGGCAAACTGATATCTTCCGATGTTCCTCCTCCTTGATAAAGACACAAAAGGATAGTCAATGAAAGAAAAATAAAACAGAACCGTATGACAAGAGCTTTTTTGAATAGACGGATGATTTCGTCAAACATAATTAAAGTCAAAAATAAGCTTATAGCTTGTAGAAGAAGTATTCCTGTCCTCCCCCCTATAAATAGTCCAAATGCTTGGAATAAGAAAAGATAAAATCCTTTGTGATCAAATACATCTATGTAAGGTACTTTGCCTTCAAGGATGGCATAGCCTATCTGTTGAAAAATCATTTGATCAATACCTCTTCTTATATATAAAGGAGAATTGACATATGAAAATAGAGTGACAAAAACTATGGAGCAGAAAGCTAAGAGAAGATAGTAATATCTTTTATTTGCTAATAATATAGATGCCATTGAATTATTTTAATATATTTTCGTTGTATTGATAAGCTATATAGGGTGGCCTTTTCTTGGTTTCGTTAAAAATACGACCTACATATTCACCCAGTATCCCTATAAAGAGTAGTTGTATCCCTCCTAAAAAGAAGATAGAAGCGATAAGAGTGGTAAATCCTCTAACTTCATCACCATACAGTAATGTCTTTGTGACATAAAAAATAAGAAAGCAGAAAGCCATTAGGGCAATACTTCCCCCAAGGATGGAAGCGAAGCGTAATGGTGTGGTAGTAAATGAAGTAATTCCTTCAATTGCTAGATTAAATAGGCTAAAAAAATTCCAATTACTTTGTCCGGCTATCCTATCACCACGATTGAAGACTATTTCTTTTTTTCTGTAACCAATCCAACAGAATAATCCTTTATTATATCTTTCGTTTTCTCTTAGATTTTTCAATGTATTGATACAAACTCTATCCAATAAACGAAAATCACCTACGTTTTGCAGAATGTCGAAGCGTGTAGAATGATCTAAAATATGATAGAATAAAAGAGAAAGCTTTTTTCTTAGCCAAGTCTCTTTCCCTCTGTCAACCCTTCGTGCATATACATCCAGATAACCTTGTTCCCATTCTTGAATCATGGTGGGTATCAGAGAAGGTGGGTCTTGCAAATCGGCATCTATAATGACCATACAGTCACCGGTCACAAAATCAAAACCAGCCAACATTGCATTTTCTTTTCCAAAGTTACGAGAAAGATCTACATAGTTTATGCGATAATCATTTTTGCGAAGTTCTTTTATTAGATTCAAGGTTTTGTCTTTGCTGCCATCGTTTACAAACAATACTTCCCATTCATAATTTTTTTGCGAATCCATCAGTTTGCGAAGTTCTGCATACAATAAATGCAAAGTTGCTTCTTCATTGTAGCAAGGAACTAAAATTGATATCTTTTTCATATAAGTTTGTTTATATATGGAGTTTTCTGAATTTATTTTATCCAAAGTTTAGGATAACATACCCGTAAGTATATTGAAAAAAAATGTTTTAGGGCAGTGAGGCATCCGAAATGCCTATTTTCTAAATGAAACGTTTCTTTTGGGGGCATACCATTGGGGCGATGTAACATTTTCCATCTTTGTATGAAAGAAATTTCGGGATTACACCATTTGTCTAACTTTTCGTGTGCGTCGCAGGCTCCCAAAGGAATGCCTACTTGATACATCTCTATACCGGCTTTCACTGCTCTCATTCCATAGTCAAAATCACCTTTAGAATGGGTAAAGTAATAGTCTAAATTTCCCAAGATATGAAATACATATTGGGGTACTAATACAATGTTTCCGTTAATGCAATCTACTTCTGCTTCATTACCATTGGGAATCACCATTTGCCAATTCTTTCGTCCACCATACGTAATATAGCTATGGGTTTTGGTATCTTCACATGCGCTGGTTATAATGGCTTTTCCTTTATGTAGGGTAGCGGTGGATAGTAGATTTTCTATTGCCCCTTCGTAGATAAAAGTATCATCATTTATCCACAGATAGTAGTCATAATCTTTTGTTTTGGCTGCTGTTTGCCAGGCTAAATGCATTCCTCGATTCCAATATAAGTTTCCCTGTGCATTTATGATATTCACTTGTGGGTACTGCTCTTTCACAGCTTCTGGTGTACCATCAGTGCACCCGTCATTAGTGAGATATATGTCCATTTGGTATTCATAGGGTATAGTTTGTTGATATAGATTTTTGAGACATAACAACGTTTTTTCTTTACGGTTGAATACTGTTAGTAGTACAGCTATGTGTTTCATGATTTCAATAATTGTTCATATTGCTTTTTGTATTGCAGGGCTACTTCTGCCCACGTACAGGCTGAAAAGGGAAGATGATTCATTTTTCCGCTTTTGTTGTAAAAGTCTTTTAGCTGAAGGATGGCTGTTATTTCATCTTCTTGTTTGCAAAAATAGATATCGGTTGGATTTTCATATCCCCATGCCCATGGTAAGTTGCTTAGTAACAAAGGAATGCCGTAGGCTGCAGCCTCGTATACCGCTATACATCCGCTTTCGCCCAAAGAAAGTAATACGTAGCCCGATGCATGGGATTCAATGCAATCTTTCCACTCTTTGCTTATATATCCGGGATAAAACACATATTGGTTGTCTATCTCTTTTTGAAACATGCGGAAGTAAGCATCCTGTTTATTGCCGCCTCCTATGAATACAATGGGAGTCTGAGCTTTTTTAGCATATCGGGCCAATTTTACACTTTGCTTCCGCAATGAGATGTTTGCAACAGATATTAGATACTTCTCGGGTAAATTCATGTCTGCAATATTCAGCTCTTTGGAAATATACATATCTGCTGTATCGTAAGCATGAGGTATTATGATACTTTTATTTTCATCCAAGTAATTAGGGAAGTAGCGGAAGGCGTTTTCTTTGTCATACCGATGCATAAAATGTATTTTGTCCATGTAGGGAAAAGCTTTCCAATAAGCTAAAAGTCCAAACTGTCCCGGCAATTTATCATAGATTTTGTTCTTAAGAATAGTTTTTCTTTTTTCCCATTCAGATTTGTTACTTTCAAAATCAAAGATAAAACTGAGAAATGTTTTCATTCCTTTCTGTTTAGCTAACCTGGCTACTCTAATGTCCGGTGTCAAGAAGTGAATGATGTCTGCATCTTCTTGTTTTTTATTCCACCATTGAGCAAACTGGATATCCACTCCTAATTTTGAAATTTCTTGCTGTAATTTCAAAGCATGGGTGGTTTTGCCACCAAAGGTATGAAAAGCATTGTTGGTGTCGTAAATCAGTACTTTCATTATACGAGTCTATTTATAATATCTATAAATAAGGTAGGTAAATGGTAAATAATATATTTTTTGTTGGTGTTGAAATAGCTATTAAGTCCATAACTTCTTATGCACCCTATAATTTCATTTACATAGTTTATTCGGGTTTTATAAGGCAGGTGATGGGTGTACATCACTCGTACGGTTGAAATGAGCGAACCTACTAGAATTGTTTCAATTACTTTTTTACATTGGGTATTAGTGATAAAATTAGTATTTGCCAAGCATGCTTTGTAAATTTCTTCGGAAACATCTTTGTTATTCCGGTAACTCATTTTGTTGGTTCTTACCAATGATTTTGGGTGATAGATATAATGATATCCATAATAAGAGGTTGTAGCAACTTTGTTGCAATGGAGTAGATATTGGTGAGCAAAAAGTACATCTTCTCTGCTTGAAAAATAGGGATTAAACTGTAAATTATACTTTTCTATGATGCTTCTTCGATAAAGACGGGACCATGTGGTACCATAGCGCATCATGCGGTCGTGATTATAAAGGTCACCTATCTCCTTACCAATCCATAGTTTGTCGGTAAAATGATAGGTAATGTCACAGCCTGGTTCGTCTTTTGAGTAATCGTCAATGGACTGTATCACCAATTCAGCTTCGGCATCGGCCATTAGATAACCTTCTATATACCCGGTGTCCATCCAATCATCACTATCTATAATGGCTACCCATGTCCCTTTTGCTTCTTTTAATCCTCGATTACGGGTATTTGATAATCCTTCGTTCTGTTTGTGTATGACTTTAATGCGGTTGTCTTTGGCTGCGTATTCGTCCATAATCTTCTCACTGCCGTCTTCGCTGCCATCGTCCACAATGATACATTCAAAGTTACGATAAGTTTGTGATAGAACACTGTCCAAGCATTTTATTATCCATTTGTTAGGGTTGTATGCGGGTATGATAATACTTATCAGTGGATTGGTATCTATAATTTTCATGGCTTTGACTTTTTATATGATTTTAAGATGCAAATCAATAATTTATATAAAATGCTAAAAGGTGTCCACCACTCAAATAATTTATTTGCATAGATGCTTTTAAATATAGTTGTGAGATATGTAGGGGCTACATTGTAGGCGTAGCTGAAAAAGAGGAGGCGTGCACCTCTCATATATTTGAACTTGATTGTTTTTCTTTTTATCCAATTGGCAGGAAGATCTTTTATTAATATGTCCAGATCAGAAAAGTATTGCGAGGATGCAGCTGCTTTTCGCAGTATACTTGGCGTATTGTTTGTTGATGAAATATTGATGCCTGATACTCTAAAATTAAATAGTATTTTTTCACCGATTAATACTATTCCATTATCTTTAGCTGCCATGAAAGCCGTCATATTGTCTGAATGCCATGCTAGGTCGTATTCACAGAAACCGTGTTTCTTAATCCAATTCGTTTTATATAGTGTATTGGCAATACATCTTACTTGTTGTGGGAAATAAGTATCCATATATTCTGTAAGCGTAAACAGGGCTGTGGTAAATGTGAAATCTTCTTTTTCTACTTTACCCTCGCCGCTTATAATACGTGTGTTACATCTTAATATATTAGCGGTTGGATAGATTTGAGTGTATTTATCTGTTAATTGTAAAAACTCGGGTTCAAACATATCATCGTCCGATGCCAAAATCAGATATTCACTACAAGCATATTTTAAGCAATGTTTCCACATGTGACATAGATTATCTCTGCCTATGTTCACTTTATTTCTGTAATAGTGCAGTCGGATGTCGGTAAATTCATCGCAGATTGATTTTAGATCTTCCGGGGAAGCGTCATCTATTACTATAACTTCAAAATTTTTGTAGGTCTGTGATAATATACTTTCAAGTGCTTTTTTTAAGTATGTCCGCTTATAGGCAGGTAGTATGAATTGGTATTTCATTCGGTTTATTGTTCTATAATAGTTTGATATGCGTTTAAATACTGTTGCACAGTAGTTTGTTTATTGTGTCGTTTTAAAGCCACTTGATAAGCTCCTTGGGCTATGTTTGTTGCCAAAGAGTCACTTTCAAACAACCGCATTATTTGATATGCCATGGTATATTCATCACCGGCAGGTGTAAACAGGCAACTGACTTCGTCTTTTAGCATTGACAATACTCCTCCTACAGCGGTGGTTACTATCGGCATGCCTATCATGGTGGCTTCACCTACAGCATTGGGACTATTGTCTATTGACGAGGGCGACAGAAATACGTTTGCTTTTTGCATTTGTGTAGCCATCTCTTCGGCATTGAGTCTGCCTAAAAAGTGGATACTTTCCTTAAGTCCGTTTTTTAGTATCAAATGGCGGGTATATCTAATGTATTCTTCTCCAAACAGCCAGTCGCTTATTCCTTGCCTGTAAAATTCACTTTCTTTGATGCCTGGTATGTTTAGTGATACGTGAGGATAGAGTTTTTTCAGTAATCCAAGTGTTTTTACGGCAAGGTACATTCCTTTTATGGGATTGAATCCGGAGGGCATAAATATACTGTAGCGCTGGCAGTCGTGTAGATTCCAACTGCCGGATTTTTGGTAAAAGTCGGGACGCAACAACTCTTCTCCCTGAAAAATTTGTGCTTGTGGATTGTTGAATGTTATCTGAGCTCTGTCCCAATTGGTGCGACAAAAAAAGTACTTACTTTTCTGTAGTATCTCTTTTTCATACTCCCGTGTACCTCTATCGAATTTTTTGTTCATTACTAAATAGCCACCACATCCTATTCTGTTTTTAATGGTGCAAAAAGGTTTTATCATACTATCTTGTAAATAGTTGTTGCTAAATTGTCTGTATGCTTGTAATATGCCTTGAATAGATATAATGACGGGTATGGAGGTGTAATTTTGGATTTGGGCAAAATTTAGCTCTGTGCCATGTACGTGAATGATATCCGGGGTTACTTTGGTTATTACTGTTTGGTAACGCTCAAAGTTATTGCGGCTCATTCGTTTCATGGTGTCTTTTGAACGGATATGTAGATAATAGTAATCTATATCATCCACTTGCTCATAGTCCACGTTTTTTCCTCCTGTAGGCACAATAATGCTTAATTTGTTCCCTTTCTTTATGGAATTAGCCAAAGTGGGAGTCCACGAATTGATGTAAGAGATCCAAAGTATTTGCATGAGTTTATGTATTAGTTATTTTTTTAAGTTTTTTCGTTTGTAGCTGATGAAAAATGGATAGAGAATCATAGAGAATAATATGGGATTAATTAGGTGTGGTTGTCCCAACGACATATTGAGTAAAACTAACAATTTGGCTACGGCGTCATATACACCGAATGAATATTTGAAACAGGTACGAACTAGATAGAAATAGAGCGTAAAAAAAGGAATTATTCCTGCGGCAATTAAATATATCAAAAGCCCGGATTCGCTTTTTATTGATTTTACGATAGGGTGATCGTAACCTACTCCCCATAGTGTTTCAGGATATTGGGTAATTACTTTTAATGCTTCTGTAATACCCTCTTGTCGGGCTGTACCCGATGCCTTAATTTCTTTTGATCTGAAGTCGAATTTATCATAAATGGTGGTTTCAATAAATTGGTGCCCTATGCTAGTAAATACAAAAAATATAATTCCAAATAGCAGTAGGTATTTAAAAGCCTTTTTCATTTTTTTATCAACAATTTTTTTAATGTTGCAATGGATGTAATAAGCAGTAATGATCACTACTAATGAAATATATCCAGTGGTAGATTGAGTTGTGACAATGGCAAAAACAAATATTATCATTGCCAGAATTCTATATTGAAAAGTCACTTTATTTAGATAGAATAAAGTAAAAAACAGTGCTACGCTTAATATACACTGATATTGACCTGGTTCGCCAAATGGACCACAGTTACGATGTTGATGTTGGATTACAAAACTATATATGTAGAAGTTATAGCTATAGATGGATTCTGAGCCTCTGGCAATGGATACAGCAGAGATGGGGCGGAAGATGCCTACCATGGTATTGAATCCTAACATTCGGGTTAGGATAAACATTATAAGACTGAATAGGGACAGAAATAGTATTATTTGTATCAACCTATTTAAAAATTCATTAGGGTTAAGCAGGAAAGTAGCATATATAACAGCTAATGCGAGTATGGCAAAAAGGGATGTGCCCAACGTTAAGGTTGATGTCGTTACTATTAATAGGTAAGTAGCAAATAATATTGTAAGATAATGGACATATGAGGACGTGATATTTTTAAGAATATATCCTCTTTTGTTGATGATAATAATACTGGTAAACAGTATGAAAATAAGGAAAATGTCTTGTGATAGTCTGAATGGAATACTTCCTCCTCCAAAGCATATCATGCAATAGAGCATAAAATACTGGAAGTAGTCAATGATTTTTAGTGTTCGTAAATATTTAAACATACTTATTCTAATGGGGAATATATGGATGCTCATTTACCTAACAAACAAGAGTGATTGTTTGCTGCCTTTTTAGTGAAATAGATAGAGCAGATTAGAACTATAAGAGAGATGAATGTGGCAGAAAACTGCCTATTGATATTAATATGCCCTGTTATGGTATTCCATATACTAATGTATATCATGTGGGTACCCAATATAAGTAGGGTACCATTTGATAATATTTCTATGGATCTTTTGGGGCTGAAACAAGCGCATATATGGAAAAATAGTAATGAGGTGATAGCTGCATTTACAAAGAAAATGATGTAGTTAATGCCAAATGTGTTACTTATCATATCTATGGTACCATTCAATAATGATAGAGGAATAACAATAATCAATGTGATAATAATTATTATTTTATTGAATATTGAATATTGAATATTGAATATTGAATATTGAATATTGAATATTGAATATTTTCTTTATATATATGCCGAGGCAAAGAAAAGGAAGTATAGCAGGAATGCGAAATATATAATAATATTGCAGCTCGGTATTTCCAATAAAAACTGTTTGCAATGATGAAAATAGTACACACATACAGCCCACAACTTTATAATTCCGATAAATCCATGGGATTCCTAATAACAATTGACAACACAAGAGTCCTTCGATAAACCAAATGCCTGGAAATAGAGAAGGTGTATGAGGAGTGTATCGGTAGAAAGGAGGTATGTACTCCAATAGATATTGTGTTATATTTATTGAACTTCCACGCAAATATTCAAAAGTTAAGTTATAGCATAAATTTATGAGCGAAAAAAACAGGACGGGAATACAATAGCGTATTAATAAACTTCTCCAATTGTGTGGTCGGAAAAGATATCCGCTAATGATAAAAAATGCAGGCATGTGGAAAGCGTAGATAATATGTTGTGGAATTCCGTATAGCCCAGCGTGGCAAACTACCATCATGAATATTAAAAGGGTTTTCGCCCAATCTATCCAGACTTCTCTAATCCTGATTTTGGGAGTGACTTTATTACTGTGCATGTCGTTGGGGAATAAAAGAAAAAAAACGTTGTTTAACAGCTACTGTCAATCCATTGAACAAATTGATTTCATTTGTAGTAAGTCCGATGAACCGAACTGATACAAAAGTAATGATAGAAGTGACTAAGCTAACAATGATTGTTCTATAAAAAGAATTAGGTAAAAGCTGGTGTATTAAAAGGCCACATAGTACAGGTGGTAGGCATGCTGTAAAGCTTCGCAATACTACATCTTTACAATATTGGGAGATATTCATGTGACAATTTTTTTGGGCATAATGAACCACGTTATATCCGGCTATAAAATTAAGCGTGATTATATTAATAATATAAAGCCAAATAACAGAATAACCTAAGTAAAACAAAATGCCTACAATGGGAAGATGAATGACATAGAATATACTTTGTTGCATTGAGTAGGATTTTATATGACCTTCAGCTTGGATGCACTCTTTCAGCGAATCAGTGAGTTGTGACAACAGACGTCGCAGTAATTCCAAACGGCAAAATGTAATTGCCCATTCTGGCACTTCTTTTAGCCAGATATTGAGTATCCAATTGGCTTCGATGATAAATGGGCAGGCAAAAAAGAAGAGAATAAAGAACGAAAGTTTGGAACTGGAGAATGCAATACGTATCATGGATGTGAAATCTTGGCTTCCAGATTTCTTTCCGATGACGGGTTTTACTGCCATCAACATGTTGTTAGAAAAAACCATCAGTTGCCCGGATACTTGGCTTGCAACACCTTGTGCTGCGTTAATGGCCGTACCAAAAAAGTTGTTTACCACAATGTTACTGCCATATACAGCAAACATGGAAGTCAAGGTGGTAAGCATGTTGAAACTGGCAAACGACAACATTCTTTTAGCTAATTTAAAATCAATGTTTTTTCTAAGATGGAGAGCACATTCTGAATATTTATGGTGACAATAGAAGCGGATAACAAAGGTATTGACAATTGTGAGAAATGCCATGAGCAGTCCATACATTATTAATTTATCAGCATCAGTATGCGCAATATACAATGCTATGGCTAACTTTAGTAAAGTGAATACCATACCAACGTATGAATATACTTTCATGTTTTCATGGGCATTTATAATGGCATTATAGGGCATTGTTTGTACAGTGATTATTGTAGATGTTGCCATGAATATATATATCCATTTTGCTGCCCATTGGCGGCTTTCTTCTATATTGAGCAATCCGTTGAAGAATATATGATATGCGGTGGAGAAACCTATAATTAGCACTCCTGACAGAATAATTTGTATAAATACGCTAGTGTTGAAAATGACATTCAATGTGCTTTGCTTTCCGGATCCTTCGGCATAATTGATAAATCGGGTGATTGCTCCCGATAACGAGCCGTTTAAGAATCCTAAAATTCCAATCGCTCCACCGATAATGGTAAATATACCAAAATCAGAAACACCTAGGGTGTTCAATATGATACGAGTGGAATATAGGGATACAAACATGGATAGTGCCATATTTAAATATAGATACCCTGTATTTTTTATAATTCTGTTTACGTTTGACGCCATGTAATGTGCTTATTTCGTTTTGAGGACTTCAATAGGAATTTAATGGAGAGAATTCTTACTTTATATTATCATGTAGAAATTGTTTGCTTTTCTTGATTTGGTCATTAATTCGTGATTTTACGTCTTCCCATTGAATAAAAGCATTAATCTCATGTGGATTTATGTTTAGACGATTTTTTATTTGACAAAGATCAAGTAAATCGGACATTCTTGATGCGTTTTTTTGTGTAAGTAGGGTATAGCTATAAAAATCTTTTTGAAAAATAATTGAAAAGGCCGTTGCGTGAAAAGAGGTAGATACGACTGTGGTGGCATGATGGATGAGCCAAACAAAGTCGAGTGGTCCTGCATTGTTGATATTAATGTTTGCATATGATAATCTTTTAGTATCGTTGATGGATACAATTTTTAAATTCTTTTCTTTAGCTATTTTTTCAACTATCTTTTTTACCTTTATATCGTTATGGTAAAAGTCATATACTAAAATATAAGGGATCTTTTCTAATTTTCTGTGTATATGATTTTGGGATAGATTTGCCCATTCGTCTTTACTTAAAAGGAATACGGGGTCTATCACATTCGTGCAGTTGTTTGTATATCCCATTGATGCTAAAATGTTTAATCCTGTTTTTTCGCGTACGGATATAGCTTTAAAGCGTTTTAGCCATTCTTTTATAGGTGCTTTATATTCTTCTTTAATATTTGATATGCCAAAACTAGCTGCATAAGAGATGCGCTTAATTTTTTCGTCACCAAAATCAAGGAAATAACTTGCATCTCGTCCATTACTCATGTCGGTATTCCATACTTGGTCGCTACCGGTAATATAAATATCGGCAACAGGGGGATTTTTTTTTAATTCGTCAATAGATGAGTAACTTGAAGGGGATAGATCAATGTGTTCTGTGTCAAATTTATTAAAAGCTTTTTTCCGTCCCCAGGTTATCAACATTTGCCTGTTACTAAGTGGCATCAATAGCTTTAGAATAGGGAATTTTGTAACGATTTTCCTTCTGTCTTCTCTTACAAAGAAGAGATTATATTTAGAGCGGAAAAGGTCGGGAAGATAGTTGATAAGATAGGCTTTTATGCCTTTTTTCTTTAGATAATGTTGAAGAGCATATGATTGAAGTGATGCACCGTAATTGTACACTTTATGGCATGTAATAACTCCTACTTTCATTTTTTTAACTTTTTACAAATTCGTTTTAATGCTGTCAAGGGGTTTTTCAGAAGATAAATATAGTTTTGCTTTTTACATTCTTTATCGAGTATTTTGAATATGTGCTCTATAGAGCAATTTGGATCTTTTATAGCTTGCATAATCGCTGTTCTCAATGGGGGAATTGTAGGGGAGTTTTTCATCTGATTTTCGGCTACAACTTCGAAAGGATGTGGAATTAGTTCACAGTCACAACGGTGTAAGAGGTTATCTCCTTTGGTTGTGAAAGTTACGGCTGTGGAAACACCTTTGTCGTTGTCACGGTAAGCCTTTCCCAAAAAATCACCAATACGTATATCTGCAGATGAATGTTTGTGTTTGAATCTGCAATGGGTATAGCAGGCTTTACCTAAACAGGTATCACTCAAAAACAAACGGAAAAACATATCTCCTTGTGAATGTTTAGAAAATCTTTGAGATTTTAATCCATTAATGTTCATCGCCCAAGAATCATGCCAGCCTAGGCGTTTGTCACGCCAAGAAACGTGTAGAATTTTTCCGACTTCTTTTTCTGCTTGGAGAATGTATTTGTCCCACATGAGTTTGGATGGGATTCCATGACAAAAAAAATCTATTAATATGAAATGGCTTTCTATGTGGCGTTGTTGAATGTATCGACGAAAAGAATCTATTTGACAGGGAGTGCCTGTTACAAGATATTTATCTTTTTTATTGATAGCCTTAAATCCATCGACTGTGTAACTCTGTATGTATTTACTACCAATGCTTGCCATTAGCTCTTGTTCGGTTGTTGCTATATAGTGTTCTGCTCTTTTCTTTTCTGGCGAATATTGGACTCCACATATTTTAAAGCCTTCTTTTAATAGTGTACGGGCCAACTCAAAACCTATTCCTCCAGAAGAACACTTGTTGCGTATAATGTCGTCTTTCGACCAAGCGGCATAACTTTTTATTTCATTTTTCTTTAAGGCGTAGTCTTTGTGGGAAAAAGAGCACACATCGAAACATAATCCGCAATTAGTACATTTTTCTGGGTTAGTGATATGTGGTTCGTAAAATCCGTTTTCATTCAGACAGATGTCTATGATTTTTTTGCTGCATACAATACTGCACACTCCGCAGCCGAAACAATTGTGAATGGTATTTATGTTCATGAAATGTTTTGAACGATTCTTTTCGTGATTATAACCTATTTTCTACGGATAGAAGGTAATTGCTGAATGGCAATTATGTAGGTACTAGTAGAATCGTGGAAATATGATGAATTAATCTCTTCTAAAGATATCTCTCGTATATACCTTTTCTTTCACATCTTCCAAGCAAATATCGTATCGATTGGCAATAATCGTATTACTTTGCTTTTTAAAATCACTAAGGTTGTTTACTATACGGCTACCAAAAAATGTGCTTTTATTTTCTAAGGTCGGTTCATAAATAATCACTTCTGCACCTTTTGCTTTGATACGTTTCATAACGCCTTGAATAGAGCTTTGACGGAAGTTGTCCGAATTGCTTTTCATAGTCAAACGATAGACGCCTACCACACAATGCTTTTCTTCATTTGGACTAAAATCCCCTCGGTTATAATAATCATAGTAGCTGGCTTGGTGCAATACCCGATCTGCAATGAAATCCTTGCGTGTTTTGTTGCTTTCCACGATGGCCTCAATGAGATTTTCCGGAACATCACTGTAATTAGCTAAAAGCTGCTTGGTATCTTTGGGCAGACAATAACCGCCATAACCGAAAGAAGGATTGTTGTATTGCGTACCAATACGAGGGTCAAGACATACCCCATTAATGATGGCTGCCGTATCAAGCCCTTTCATTTCAGCGTATGTATCAAGTTCATTGAAATAGCTGACACGCAAAGCTAAATATGTGTTGGCAAATAGTTTTACAGCTTCTGCTTCCGTAAGTCCCATAAATAATGTATCGATGTTTTCCTTGATTGCTCCCTCCTGCAATAGTGCGGCAAATGTATGTGCCGCTTCTACTAAATGTGGATTATCCATATTGGTTCCGACGATGATGCGGCTGGGATAAAGGTTGTCATAAAGCGCCTTGCTTTCCCGTAAAAACTCCGGTGAAAAAAGTAGATTTAATTTTTCTATACCTCTTGCTGCATATTTCTTATAAAGAGATTGACAATAACCCACCGGAATAGTACTTTTGATAACCATTATAGCATCCGGATTTACTTCTAATACTAAGTTAATCACTTCTTCAACATGACTTGTATCGAAATAATTCTTTACCGGATCATAATTAGTGGGCGCTGCTATTACTATAAAATCTGCATTTCTATAAGCCGATGCACCGTCAAGTGTGGCACATAGACTCAAATCTTTTTCTGCTAAATATTTTTCTATATATTCATCCTGTATGGGAGACTTGCGGTTATTTATCAGTGTTACTTTTTCGGGTATTACATCTACCGCGGTTACATGGTGATGCTGACTGAGTAGAGTTGCTATGCTTAAACCTACATAGCCGGTTCCGGCTACTGCAATTTTGATGTCCTTTTCCATGCTTTGAAGTGTTTTTTAAGTTTTGGAATAAATGCTATTACTCTACTATTTTATTTCACCTTCATTATTAAGAATCCCTAAAACGCCGAGTGAGTGTTGGATCATAAAACCACATTGGCTACAAACTAAAATGATTGAAGGTATCGTCTTTCCAGATCCTATAACTATGCTCCTGTAATCATCTTGTAAATGTTCGGTAATATAGCCATCAATAATTGTGAACTGGTTGTGATGGCACATTGGGCATTGCATGTTGGGTATTTTGGTTACAAGGGCAGTTATAATCTGTTTTTTTTTATTCTCGTCTATCATTTGTTACAGATTTTAGAGCGTTGGATAACTCACTGTTTAATTCGTTGTAATTTTTATAAAAAATAAATCTATTTGATTTCAGGTTGAATGGAATGTCTTCCATTTTGCTGTAATTGGCAAGTAAAATGACTGTTTTCCCGATACTATGGGCGATGCCGATTTCATAAAAAACATTCGGATTCCGTCCATCCATTACAGCTATGATTATTTGAGATTTTAGGATGAGCTCTAATGTATATTTTAATATATTACCAGTTTTGAATTCGTCATCACTTCTGGTACATTGAAAGTCAACAGAACTGCATGTCTTTTTTATGGTGTCATACAAGCGGTCAAATGATTTATGGAAAGGCATTAAACAAGTTATGCAGTTTTTTTCTACTTCCATATCTTGAATGTTAATGCCCAAATTATGGAAGAAGGATTCATCGATGACATGTTCGCTTAATTTGATATCCGGGCTAGGCTCGTTATAAAAGAGATGGTTGGTCTCTTCAAAGCGGAGATTGCTCCCTAATAGTTTCTCGGTAGCTGCGTAAACTTCTGATTCTATACGTTCTCTTTGGTAACTGAGTGTGGCTTGAGTCTTTTTCTCTTTTTGACGTAAGGCGATGCCCTTCTTTAGCTTTATAGCGTTGAGAACTAATATGCTGGTGAAGATTGTAGTAGAAAAAGAAACTATAATAGAAATGAGTGTTATGTTGTCCATGATGATTGTTAGTTGGATAGTATTACGGCGATTAGGAAAGCACCGCCAAAGGATAATACTGCCTCAAAAAAAGTATATATTGTGATTCTGCCTATTCTGATGTTGTCATTGTTCAACTCCTTTATGGCATAGCGACGAAAGGTGCTGCTTAATAGTATGATAACAAAAGACATTAGCAATAGTATGAACATTTGATTCATGGAATTAACCATATAGTAAAAGGTAATTAAAGAGGTAATCGCTATTGTGAAAATATCTATAGGCAATTCTATAATGATATTTATGACTTCTTTTCGCTTAATATCTGTTCCAATAAAATATTTTATAAAGGATATTACGAACAGCAAAGTCAAAGAGACTATAAAAGCACCCTGCAGGGCCTCAATGTCAGTGACATTGGAAGGCGGATTATCCAGAATAAGGGGTGTTTGAGTATACAGAGTGTCTTTATTCATTGATAGTTTTTAAGTATGTGGCAAAGGTTAAAGTTGTAAGCACTCACTGTATGGCTATAATTCCCATAAAGGTATTATAACCCACTTTGAGTTATATTTTTGACTGAAAATAGGAATCAACTTGGGATAATTATGAAGTTTTTCTTCCTGACAAGTACGCTACGCTTTCGCCTCTCCCACATTTTGCAGGAAAGACGAAAGCCATAGTAATTGATAAATGCGAGGCAAAATTACGGATAACTCGTCAGAACACCAAGTATTTTGACAGGAAATGTGTTTTTCCCTCGCAATGAGCAGTGGAAAAAACTCACTCTTTCAGCTTCGGAAAGTACATATAAAAAGTGTTTGAGAGAAGAATGAGGAAAGTTTACTGGTTATCAGTTACTTTCCTCATTTTGGTTAAAAGTGGCGAGGACAGACGAAGACGGGAATACGACAAGATGAGACAGAGGAACGTTACCTATCCGTAACCTATACCCCAAATGGGGAATGTTGAGGTTCGGAAGAATGAGGAAGGTTACGAATTGAATTTGAACACTCTGATTTATAGTGAGTTACTGATGAGTAACGTAAGATTTTTGGTTACGAACCAAATTTGCCGTGTTCTGCCGTGAAATGCGTAGCAAGAAAAGACTCTTCATGTATTAATTTTGAACGCAAAAAAGAATGACGTTATGAAGAGTACATTTTCAATTATCTTCTACCTCAAAAGACAGGTAGTAAAGAAAGATGGTACTGTTCCAGTTATGGGACGTATCACAGTGGACGGAACACAGTCGCAGTTCAGTTGCAAGACAACTGCCAATCCAGATTTGTGGGACACCAAGGGCGGACGCATGATAGGTAAGAGTATGCAGGCCTTGGAAGTGAACCGCAAATTGGACAAGATGCGTTTGAGTATCAGTAAGCATTATCAGGAGATTATGGACAGGGACAACTTCGTCACTGCCGACAAGGTGAAGAACGCCTTTCTTGGCTTGGAGTATCGTTGCCATACACTGATGAAAGTCTATTCTCAAAGCCGTGATGAAATAGAAAAGCAATATAAGGCTGGCATGAAATCTTTGAGTACATACACGAAGTATAGAATCGGGTGTGCCTATGTGGGCGAGTTCTTGCAGACACATTACCATGTGAAGGATATTGCTCTAAAAGAGTTATCGCTGCCTTTTATCACAGACTACGAGACTTTTCTCAGAACCGACAAGCACTTGAAGATAAACTCTGCGATGGTGTTTGTCCGCAATCTCCGTGCAATGGTATTCCGTGCCATAGATAATGAATGGCTCGTAAAAGACCCATTCAGACGATATGAGTACAAGGAAGAAGAGACCACAAGAGAGTTTCTGAGCAAAGAAGAGATTCACCTGTTGATGGAAACACCTATCACAAGAAAGAAGATGAGTATGGTGCGTGACTTGTTCCTATTCTGTTGTTTTACAGGTCTCGCTTTCATTGATCTGTACAACTTGAAGGAAGAGAACATCAAGGAATTTTTCGATGAAGGTGAATGGATTGTTATCCATCGACAGAAGACTGGAACGGAAGCCAACATCAAGTTGCTTGATTATCCCAAGCAAATTATGGAAAAATACCGTGGATTGTGTGAAGACGGCAGGGTGTTTCCAGTACCCAACTACCAAAGTTGTATGGATTCGCTCAAAAGACTGGGAAAGAAATGTGGTATCACCAAGCCGCTTTCCTGGCATATGAGCCGTCATTCGTTCGCAACCTCGGTTTGCCTCTCCAACGGAGTTCCAATAGAAACCGTGAGTTCAATGCTTGGTCACAAGGACATAAAGACAACCCAGGTGTATGCCAAGATTACCAAGGAGAAATTGAGCAAAGACGTGGAAAAGTTGTCTCAGCAGATTAATAACATTGAAGAATTCACGTTTGGAAATGTTTGCAACGATAATACTAACACAATAAATGGCAGAGTATGAAACGACAAGTGATAACAATACAAGAAAATATGGTCATCTACGCCCCACATCATGGTGAGGTGTGGATGACAGTTTGGGAGATTGCCGAACTGCTGAATGTAACGGGGACAGCAGTGAAGAATACCATCAAGCGCATTTGGAAACAAAGTGTGCTGAAAGACTTCCAGCATTCTCAATACATCAAACTTGAAAATGGATATTCTGCGCATGTCTATGATATGGAAGTGATTATCGCCATAGTACTTCAAATGGATACATACCAAGCCTTGTTGTTCAGACAATGGTTTATCAGTAAGGTTGTGAACCGCAAGGATTGCCAATCAGAGCAAGTAAAACACGAGTATCCGATGATTATTGTGATGAACGGAACGATGCCAAGAGGTGCAAGTTAGAATTTCTCATCTTTTAATAAGATTCCTACACCTTTATAATATAATAGCGTACAGGGGGAACGATTTTTGTCGTTGTACCCTGTACGCTATTTTTGTTTCGCTATTATGAAGCAGTACCCTCCCCTTGTGAAACAGTGCCGTCGATTATCGGCTTGCGGTAATTACCAGTGAGAAGTGCTTGTATCTCGGATTCTGGATAGAGGGTTTTGCCACATAATATAATGTAGGGCAAGATGCCTTGCTTGCGATAATCCTGCAAGGTGCGGCGACTAAGCTTCAGGAGCTCGGAGAGTTCCTTGTCGGTGAGGTATCGCTCCCCATCCAAAGGTGGGCTGTAGGACTCGATGAATGAGGATAGCCAGTTGTTGGCTTTCTTCAAGGATTGCATGGCGGTGTCTATCGACTTGCTCTCATGCGTAAGAAGTTGGTTCATGTTCATTGTTTACAATTTGGATTAAGTGGTGAATATTAAATGTGTTGGCTCGCCCAGGGTGAAGTTTTCGGCTTTGCCTTGGGCGAGTTTGGCTTTACGCTATACCGATTTGATTCTGGCGATAAGCGGAACGATGGCTTTGACCTCTTCGGGGCAGTAATAGAATTGGCGACCTATCTGGGTATGCCCCAAGAAACGGCGGTCACGAAGTTTTTGTAAGGTGCGCTGGCTGATGCGAAGTCGCTGGCAGACCTCATGACCTGTAAGCCATTTGTTCAGACGCTTGCCGTTAGCCTTATGCTTCAGCAACTCAACTTTCTTTACCAAGGCATCGTATCTTGCCATCATCAAGTCGAATGCCTTCTTTTCCATTGTTACTACTTCCATATTCTCTGTTTTATTGGTTCAACAAATTCGGGTGCAAAGTTAATGTGTGTATGTAGAAAAACAATGAAAATGAATAACTGTGGCAGTGCTTTTCTGGGGTTTGCCGACCGCTTGGCAAGAAAAATCAAGAAAATTATACGTTGGTCATTAATGAGTTGTTAAACGGGTATTTCGCAAATGCTTAATTTTGCCGCCGAGAAATAAAAACAACGAATTACATAACATTTCAAACGGAATTAGAATGGAAGTAATAACAATAGAAAGTGTAGCCTTCAAAAAGCTGACAGAACAGTTGACAGAAATAGTCCAGTATGTGCGATTGGCAAAAATGGCATTTCAAGAGAACTTGACGGGTAAGGGATTGAAGCCGATGTTGACCAATGACGATGCAGCTAAGATGCTTGGTGTGAGCAAGCGCACCTTGCAGCGAATGCGCTCAGAGAACCGCATAGATTTTATTAAAATTGGCAATCAATGCCGATACCAAGTTGAAGCCATTGAAAGAATGGTTGAGGAACGAACAATAACAAAGGAAACATGAGCATGGAAGATGGAACATTGAGAAAACTGGAGTTATATCTCCATGACCTACACAAAAAGATAGACGGCATCTACGACATGCTGATGTTGAGACACGAACGAGAGACGGAGCAAAAAGGAAGTTCTGCCATCAATGAAAAATTGCTCGACAACCAAGACCTCTGCCTCTTATTTCAAATCTCCCCTCGTTCCCTTCAACGCTATCGTAGTCTGGGAGTGCTTCCCTACAAGCGTTTGGGGCAGAAAACATACTACACGGAAGAGGATGTGATGCAGTTTGTAGAGAATAATGTCAAAGAATTCAAGAAAGAGAATGTGGAGCATTACTTGACTCGCATTCATCAGAAATTCAAATAACAACAGTATTCACCATTAAACATTTACAATTATGGTACAAAAGAAAAAGAGTGATGAACAGGACGTGCTGGTAGTCCGTGACGAGAAGACGGGCGAGATCAGCGTCGTCGCCGGACTCAGCAGAGACGGCACCCCGAAGCGAGTGCCCGCCAAGGCGGAGAACACGCCCGACTTTCTGCGTTTTGACCGCAACAGTGACTTGATGGACAGTTTCTTTAGAAACTTCTTCCGCCAGTGCAAGGAGCCAAGCCGATTCGGATTTTACCGCATAGCGGCAGACCAGGTGGAAAACCTGCTTGGCGTGATGAAGGAGTTGCTGAAAGATCCGGAGGCTAACAAGGAGATTCTTTCCGCCCACAAGGTTGACACCTCCAATTATGAGAAAGAGGCAAAGCAATTGGAAGGTCAGGCGAAAGAAACCGCATCATCGGACGATGCGTCCAAGACGCAAGCTAACACAGAAAAAGAGAATGTATCATCTGAACAAACCAACGAAAAAGAGAACGACATGGAACAGAAACCAGAACAGACCGCAACCGAACAGCAGGCACAGACCGCTCCGGGTGTAAAGCAGAACCTCATTAGTGGTAACGATGTGAACCTGCAGGAACTTGGTGCCAAATATGGCATAGACTTCAACAGTATGAATGAGAAGGATATGAAAGCCCTGCTCAACTACGGCAAGACGGGGCTTGTGATTGTGAAGCCGACCTTCGGCGGTGAACAGATAGAGATACAGGCCCGTCTGTCATTCCGCAAGGACGATAACGACCAGTTGCAACTCGTGCCGCATTTCGTGCGCAACGAGCCAAAACTCGATGTCGCTTACAAAGGCTATACCTTCACTCCAGAGGACAAGAAGAACCTGTTGCAGAACGGAAACCTCGGAAAGGTTGTGGATTTCCCCGACAAGAATACAGGTGAACTGCGTCCTCATTTCATCAGTATCGACCGTCTCACCAATGAGATTGTTGACATCCCGACCAACAAGGTGCGCATACCCGATACCATCGGCAAGACACCTATTACCAAGGACGACAAGAGAGTGCTCTACTCAGGTATTCCGCTTCGCAAGGAGATTGAGCTTGCCAACGGGCGCAAGTTTACACCGCTGCTGCAGGTGAATGTGGAACAGCGTGGCGTGGAGTTCGTGCCTGGCAGCACAAGACAGGCGCAAGGTCAGAAACAGAATGGAGACAAGAAGCAGACCGCTGACAAGCAGGAGCAGAAGGCAGAAGGTGATGCGGGCGGTCAGAAGAAGCAGCAAGATCCCAACCACTGGCTCAATGAGGATGGGACCATCCGCCGACTCAACACCTATTTCAAGAAGGAACTGACCGAGCAGCAGAAGGACGACTATGTGGCAGGCAAGACCATCGAGATCAAGGAAGTGCCCAACAAGAACGGCAGCGGTACCTATACCGCTTATGTGAAGTTCGACTTCGACAAAATGCAGCCACGTTCCTACCGCAACAATCCAGACCTCAAACAGGCGAAGGAACAGATTCCTACCAACGAGAACAAGGTACAAGTCGCCGTCAACGAGCAGGGCAAGACCCATGAGGCGACCAAGCACACCAAGGAGCCGCTGAGTCCGGGACAGTCTGCGCCAAAGAACGAAAAGCAGCAGAAGGAACAGAACGCCGAGGAACAGAAGCCAAAGAGAAAGGCAAGAAGCGTGAAGATGTAGTTGCCGCCACTTGATCCACAGAGTTAATCATCCATTATAACAACCGACATCTGCGACCGTCTATCCCACGGTTGCGGATGTCACAAAAACAACAGACAATGAAGACAATCATCGCAGAGAAACCAAGCGTAGCCAAGGAAATCGCCCACATTGTGGGAGCTGACAAGCGTGAGGAAGGCTATATGCAGGGCAATGGCTATTATGTGACATGGGCATTCGGACATTTAGTGCAGCCAGCCATGCCGGAAACCTACGGCATGAAGGGATTCCATGCGGAGAATCTTCCTGTACTGCCGAACCCTTTCATCCTCGTACCCCGACAAGTCAAGACAGAGAACGGCTACAAACCAGATGCAGGTGTGCTTGCCCAGATCAAGATAATCGGCAAGCTGTTTGACAGCAGTGAGCGTATTATCGTAGCAACCGATGCCGGACGTGATTATCCAAAGTAAAAGATTATCCAAAGCTATATTTTTAATGTGTTAATTAT
>ERZ1694980.32-NODE-32-length-118818-cov-24.817283_pt1 | contig 118818 bp, 116 predicted proteins | sample MGYA00581606_ERZ1694980 | MGnify/ENA primary metagenome ERZ1694980 (study PRJEB42213, sample SAMN07424368) | human gut metagenome | biome: ENVO:00009003; feature: ENVO:2100002; material: ENVO:00002003 | host: Homo sapiens | place: USA | collected 2014 ...
GATTGCGTACATTTTGTTCATTCCTTTTCGTTGTACTCGCTGGTCGTAAAGGCAGACCCTTACTGCGGGCCATTTCAGGCGCCCACACCATGCGGCTAGAATATTATAGCAAAAACCAAACCGGATTGCAAGAGGAAATTTCCCCTTTTGCGCAAATTTTTTACGCTTTTTTCTGCCCGGCCTGTTCTATGGCGGCCTTTACCTGCGCATTATAGGCCTCGGTCTTTTCCAAAAACAGCTTGCACGGGCTGGAGGCCAGCAGCTGGGTGTCCTTCCCTGCAAAGGAGATGGGACCGTCCAGCTTCTTTTGAGCCGCCTTGTTCTCTGCGTTCAGCGCCAGCGGCACAAGCAAAGGCTTGCCCTTGAACTTGCGGGTAAAATACACCTCTGCCGCAATGCCCGCCACCACGGCGACGCCTGCCACCAGCTGGGATGCCCGCAGCCCGATGGAGGGCACCAGCATCAGGCTGTCAGTGCGCAGACCCTCGATCCAGAAACGGCCTGCGCCGTACCACACCAGATACCGCAGGGTGATATCGCCGTTGAACTTGCGTTTTTTGATGTAGCGGAACAGCAGGAAAAAGCCTACAAAGCACCAGATGCTCTCATACAAAAAAGTGGGGTGCACCGGCAGGTTGGGGTCGATGACCACACCCTTGGGCACCGTGACCGTGCTGCTCATCAGGTAAGCACGGGTAGCCTCGCTGTACATCCCCCACGGCAGGGTGGTGTTGCAGCCAAAGGCCTCCTGATTGAAAAAGTTGCCCCAGCGGCCGCAGCCCTGCCCGAGGAGAAAGCCCATAGCAGTCAGGTCGAACATGGGCAGCACCGGAACGCCCCGCCACTTACAGGCCAAGCCGCCAAACAAAAAGCCGCCGATGATGCCGCCGTAGATGGCAAGGCCGCCATCCCGGATGGCGATCATCTCCCAGATGCTCTCATATTTAAAAGGTGCCATAGCTACATAGTAGGCGCGGGCGCTGATGATACCCAGCACCACACCGATGAGGATGACGTCCACCATGCTGTCCGGGTCTACGCCAAATTCCAGACTGTGCCGGAAGGCAAAGACCAGCGCCAGACACAGACCCACTGCGATGCACACGCCGTACCAGTAGATGCTGACCCCGCCGATGGTAAAGGCCACGCGGTTCAGGTGAAAACTCAGTCCCAGACCCGGGAACTGTACCAGATTTGTCATTCTTCTTCCTCCTCGTCCTCTTCTGCCGCCTGCGCCGTGCCATCCGGCAGGATGTACATGGTAGCCATGCGGTCGGTGCACAGGATGTGCTGCAGGGCAGCGTCCGCATCCTCTGCGGTCAGCCCTGCCAGCATGGAGATCTGCTGCGCCACCGTCTGGCCGCTGAGGGCAAAGTCTGCCATCTGGCTGGCCGAGTCTTCCACGTTTTCCAGATTTTCGATCAGCTGGCCGTATTTTTCGTTCTTGCACAGGGTAAACACTTCCCTGTCCACACCGGCGGCGCGCACCCGGGCGATCTCGTCCAGCAGCAGCTGCCGCACAGTATCCGGCACATCGCTCTCGCCGGTGAACAGGATGCAGCAGCAGCCGTCCACCCGCAGCACCTCGCCGCCAAAGCCGGGGTTCACAAGGCCTTCGTCATACAGGCGGCGGTACAGCGGCGACATCCCGCCTACGACGCAGCTGAGCACAAGGTCGTACAGCGCCTCGGTGCGCAGATCGTCCGCAGGCAGCGGCTCTTCCTTAAAGCCTACGCCGAAGCAGGGCTTGGAAACCGGCATTTTCAGCGTTTTTTCCGTAGCGGCAAGGGTCATAGGCTCCGTGGCCCACAGCCGCTGCACCTTTTCTGCCGGGCGGGGCTCCATCAGGCCATGCCGCTTGCAGGCGGCAAGGATCTGTTCCATAGTGGTGTTGCCGGCAGCAGCCAGCACCATATTGCCCGGGGCATAAAAGGCCTTGCAGCTGTCGTACAGCATGGCGGGCGTGATCTCGGCAATGCTCTCCACCGTGCCCGCGATATCGCTGCGGATGGGGTGGCTGTGGTACAGGCACTCGAACAGGCCGGTGATGAGCCGCCAATCCGGGCTGTCATCGTACATTTTGATTTCCTGCCCGATGATACCCTGCTCCTTGGCGATGGTCTGCTCGGTAAAATAGGGGTGGCCTACCATGCCCAGCAGCACGTCCAAGCTTTCGTCCAGCTGCTGGGTGGCGGTGAACAGGTAGCAGGTGCGGTCAAAGCTGGTAAAGGCGTTGGCGTTGGCACCGGTCTTTGCGTACTTGGCAAAGGCATCGCCGTCCTCGTCCTCGAACATTTTGTGCTCCAGAAAATGCGCCACACCGGCCGGCAGATGCACCGTTTGGCCGTTCAGGCAGAAATCTCGGTCGATGGAGCCGAACTTTGTGGCATAGATCACATGGGTGCTGGAATAGCCCGGCATGGGGCGCACCAGCACCGTCAGGCCGGAGGGCAGGGTCTGCCACTGGTCGGCCACGGTCTTTTCCAGCAGGGTCTGGTTATTCTGCGGCATGGGCAGCATCCTCCTTTGTAAGCAGATAGCTGACCGAGAGGGTCAGGCGGCGCAGGATATCCCGCACCTCGTCTTTGGTCACGGCGCGTAGAGCATTCCGCGCCTGCTCCGGGCTCTGGATGGGTGCAGCGCTGTTGGCACCGGCACGCAGCACCTCGATGTAGTACCAGCTTTCGATGCCGCCAAGGCTGTCCTCTACCCCGTTCATGCCGCTGAGCAAGCCCCGGCGGCAGTCCTCAAATTCCTCGTCGGTGATAGGGCCGGTGCACAGGTCGGCAAGTTCCTTCAAAATTGCCTGCTCTGCGCGGGCGGCATCGGCGTGCTCCACACCGCTGTTCACCGCCATGCTGCCGGTAAAGCTTTGGAAGGAGGAGGAGCAGTAGTAGCACAGATGGTCCCGTTCCCGCACGTTGAGGAACAGGCGGCTGGTCACGCTGCCGCCGTACAGCGCCATGGCAAGGCGCACTGCTGCCAGCTGCTGCGGCTGCATGGGCTGCCCCAGTGTGAACAGCATACACAGCTTTGCCTGCACCATATCGTAGTTTTCGGTCTTATGCACCGGTGCAATGGTGGGCATGGCCATGTTTTCCACCAGCGGCAGCGGGGCGCGGTCGATGCAGACAAGCTCTGCCAGCAAAGCATCCCGGATGGCGGCGGTCTGGGCAGCATCACAGCCCAGCACCAGCAGCTCGATGTTTGCAGTACGCAGCATCTGGTGATATACAGCGGTCAGCATGGCGGGGGTAAGGCTGTCCACCTCTTCCAGATAGCCCTCCTGCCGCACGCCCGCCGGGCTGTCGCCAAAGAACTCCCGGTTGGCCTGATGCAGGCAGTAGATGCGTTTATCGTTGATCTCGTCCTCAAGGCCTTTTTTCAGCATCTGCTTTTCAATGCTGACGGCCTGCGGGTCAAAGCAGCCGTCCACAAAATACGGATGGAAGGCCGCACCCAGCGCGATTTTGGTATACTCGGCGGTCAGCGCCTCGCCTTCCAGCGCAAAGGCATCCTTGATGCCGGTCACACTGACGCAGAGGTTGTGGTTGCAGCCCATGGGGCGGGCGTCCACGGTCAGGTCTGCGCCGTAGAGCTTTGCCAGCTTTTTGGTGAGGCGGGTCATATCCGGGCAGTCCGCATAGCCGCGCTCCATCACCAGCGGCAAAAGCGCATGGGCAGTGGCCGTTTTACGCTGGGCCGGGAAAGCAAAATGGATGCTGATGCGGCAGCGGTTGAATTTAGAAGCCGGGTCGCAGGAAAGATGCACGCCCGGTGCAATGAGAGTACGTTCCAATGATAGTTCCCTTCTCTCTGTGCCACAGCACAGAGCATTTGATTCAGTCTGCCCGCTGCAGGGCGATGAACTCTTCCAGGCTCAGGCCGCTGGCGCGGATGGCAAGGGCGTTTTCCACCCCCACATAGCGCCAGTGCCACGGCTCGAACACGATACCGGTGGCGGCCTGCCGGTCCTGCGGGTAGCGCAGGATAAAGCCGTATTCCGCCGCGTAGGCCGTAAGCCACTCGTAGGCGCGGGTCTCGGCAAAACTGGTGTCCTGCTGCGGATTGTCCGCGCTGAGGATATCTGCCGCGTAGCCGGTGCCGTGCTCGTTGGCGTTGGCGGCGGGCTGGATGGTAGCCGCCAGACGGGCGGCTTCCTCCTCACTCTTGCGCTTATCGCGGTAGGTCTGCACCCGGGCCTCGTAGGCGGCCTGCCGGGTGTCGGCGTCCTGATAACCGGCCACAAGGGTCAGGCTGACGCCGTCCGCCTGCGCGGCGGCGGCCATACTGCGATACTGCATGGCAGCTTCGGCCTCCAGCTGCTGGCCGGTGACCTCGTCGGCGGTGTCCAGCAGCGGGGCGGGCTCGGCGGTATAGGGCAGGTTGGCGTTCACCAGTGTAAGCCGGGCATCTGCTGCGTTAAATACATAGTCTGTGCCGTCGTACACGCTGGCTGCAAATACCTTTGGCCCGGCCAGCAGACCGTGCACCTTGGGCAGCAGCCACAGGATGCCGCCGGTCAGCAGCGCCACCACTGCCGCGCAGCCGGCCAGAAACAGTACCCAGTTGCGGGCCAGCCGCAGCATTTTGCGGCGCTTCCATTGTTGATAGGTCAGGCGCTTCTCAGCAGGCGCTCTGGAGGTACGGGTGGGTTCACTCATGCGGCGGGGCTCCTTTTCGGCATTATTGCAGCGCCGGTGCGCCGCACAGATTCAAACTATATTATACACCCCTTTGCATTTTGTGTAAACGCCGCCGTGTGTAAAAAAATTATGACCCGCCCGCCCCCGGCAGGGAGCAGACAGGCCACAATTAAAAATTTTACGCAGATCAGTCAAACAGCATATCGTGGATGGCACCAACAGCCTTGTCGGCGTCTGCACGGTCGATGATGCAGGAGATCTTGATCTCGCTGGTGGAGATCATTTTGATGTTGATATTGTTGTTGGACATTGCCTCGAACATCTTGGAGGCAACGCCGCTGTGGCTCTGCATACCGGCACCCACGATGGAGACCTTGGCGCAGGTGGTGTCCACGCTGACATCGCTGAAGTGTGCACTTTCCTTCAGCACACGCATGGCCAGCTCGGCTTCGCCTTCGGAACAGGTAAAGCTGATGTCCTTCTTGCCGTCGCGGCCGGTGGACTGCAGAATGATATCCACGTTGATGTTCTTCTGTGCCAGCAGGCCGAAGATCCTAAAGCTCATGCCCGGCTCATCGGGAACGTTGAGAATCGTGATAACGGCAACATCGGTGTCCTTGGCGACACCCTTGATCAGCATACCTTCCATGTCCTTTGTAACCTCCTTAACCACCGTACCCGGGATGGGGTTCAGGCTGGAGAGCACCTCCAGCTCCACATTGTACTTTTTAGCCAGCTCCACGCTGCGGTTGTTCAGCACCTGTGCGCCCAGAGATGCCAGTTCCAGCATCTCGTCAAAGGTGATCTCCTCCAGCTTACGGGTGTTGCTCACCTTGCGCGGGTCGGCGGTATAAACGCCCTCCACATCCGTGTAGATCTGGCAGCGGTCAGCGTGCAGGGCAGCGGCAATCGCCACAGCACTGGTGTCGGAGCCGCCGCGTCCCAGAGTGGTGATGTCATCCAGCTTGTTCAAGCCCTGGAAGCCTGCCACCACCACCACGCGGTTGCGCTCCAGCTCGGAGGAGATCCGCTCGGTCTCCAGCCGGGTGATGCGCGCCTTGGTGTAGGCACGGTCGGTACGGAAGCCCGCCTGCCAGCCGGTCAGGCTGATGGCATGGCAGCCCAGCTCGTTCAGCGCCATGGCCAGCAGTGCGATGCTGATCTGCTCGCCGGAGGCCAGCAGCATATCCATCTCACGCGCCGAGGGGTTATGGGTGATCTCCCCTGCCTTGGCGATCAGGTCATCGGTGGTGTCGCCCTGTGCGGAGACTACCACCACTACGTCATTGCCCGCGTTGTGGGTGTTGGCCACGATCCGCGCAACGTTGAAGATACGGTCACGGTCCTTTACGGAAGAACCGCCGAATTTCTGTACGATCAACGCCATATCTTGTCACTCTCCTCTTTAACGCCCCGCGCTTGCGGGGGGCTTGCCGGGCGGAAGCGTCCTTGCACTTCCCTTACCCATTTATCATTCCACGGTTGCGCCGGTGTTATCGGCATCCAGCTGCAACAGTGTAAATGCTTCACATCCGTCCAGACCTTCCAGCAGCTCCAGACCTTTTTCCAGCTTGGAATAGAACTTCTCGGCCTCGGCCTTTTCTGCCACAGCCATGACGGTGCTGCCTGCACCGGACACATACACGGCCTTTGCGCCGCACAGCCGCGCCATATCGAACACCTCGCGGGAGCCGGGCATCAGGGGCATGCGATACTGCTGGTGCAGCTTATCCTCGGTGGCAATGGCCAGCAGGTCGTGCCGCCCCTCGCAGAAAGCTGCGGGCACCAGCGCCGCACGGGACAGGTTATACACCGCGTCCTTATGGGATACCTCTTTAGGCAGGGCAGCGCGGGCTGCCTCGGTCAGCAGCTTGTAGTCCGGCACGATGGCAGCAAAGCAGAGGCTTTCATCCACATTCCGCTTGACCGAATACACCTTGCCGTCCTCGAACACGCTGCTGGTCAGGCCGCCCAGCAGTGCCGGAGCCACGTTATCGGGGTGTCCCTCAATGGCAGTTGCCAGCGTGAGCAGCTCCTGCGTGTTGAGCACATCGCCCAGCATCCGGTTTGCGCCCAGCAGACCCGCGATGATGCAGGCCGAAGAAGAGCCCAGACCCCGTGCCATGGGGATGGGGTTCGTCTGGGTGATCTTAAGGGGCGGGATCTGCTTGCCAACCTTTTCGAACAGACCCTTGGCGGAGCGGTACACGAGATTCGACTCGCCCCGGGGGATGCGGGTGCCGTCCGATGCCGATATCTCCAGCACCTCGCTGTCCTCAAAGGTAACCGTGTTGTACAACGTAACTGCCAGACCCAGCGCATCGAAGCCGGAGCCCACGTTGGCGCTGGTGGCAGGGACCGAAACCTTGATCTTCATTGCCGCAGTTCCTTTCCGTTACACTTCCTCGGGCAGACGCTTGAGCACCAGCTTCACGCTGCCGCCCACGGCCTCCACCTTGCGCGCGGCCTCTGCCAGCGCACGTTCATCGGCGCGCTTCACAAAGTAGGCGCAGCCCTCGTACCGCTCATCCACCACTTTGCCGTAGCCGTAGATGGCCTCCACCACAGCGGGTGCAATGCCCGCCACACGCACATAATATGCAGCAGGAGCCGGGTCGGTGAGCATGCCGTCCACCGGGTCCGCAGGCTGCCAGAACAGGCTGTCGTGCACCTGTGCGCCGTTTTTCAGCGCATCCACCACGTCTGCCACCACAGCGCTGGCGGTAGGCAGCTTGCCTGCGCCCTTGCCGTAGAACACCACATCGCCCAGCATATCGCCCTTGACCAGCACCGCGTTGAACACATCGTCCACGCTGGCCAGCTGGTTTGCCTTGGGCACCAGACACGGCTCTACACCGGCGGCCACGCTGCCGTCCTTGCCAAGCTTCATCCATGCGATCAGCTTGATAACGCAGCCCAGCTTTTCGGCGCTGGCCACATCGGCGGCGGTAATGGCGCGGATGCCCCGGGTGGGGATGTTCTGGGGGTAGATCTGGTGGCCGCACACCATGGAGGACAGGATGGCGATCTTGCGGCAGGCGTCGCGGCCGTCCACGTCATCGCTGGGGTCCTTGGTCTCTGCGTAACCCAGCTCCTGCGCAATTTGCAGCGCATCCTCAAAGCCCAGTCCCTCCCGCACCATCTTGGTGAGCATGAAGTTGGTGGTACCGTTCACGATGCCCTCCACCTCGGTGATGACGTTGGCCGCCAGGCACTGGTGCATGGGGGTGATGATGGGCGTACCGCCGCCCACAGAGGCCTCGAACAGGAAGGCACAGTCGTGCTCCTTGGCCAGTGCCAGCAGCTCTGCACCGTAGGTGGCCACCATCTCCTTGTTGGAGGTGCACACGCTACGGCCGCTCTCCAGACACGCCTTGACGTAGGGGTAAGCAAAGCGGGTACCGCCGATGGTCTCCACCACCACCCGGATCTCCGGGTCCTGCAGGATCACGTCGATATTCTTGACCACCAAAGGCTCCACCGGGTTGCCGGTAAAATCCTTCGGATCCAGAATATATTTTACCTCCACCGGTTCGCCAGCCCGGCGGGAGACGCTTGCAGCATTGTGGCACAGCACCTCGTATACGCCGCTGCCCACCGTGCCAAAGCCCAGAATTGCAATTTTAGCCATACTCTCTTTCCCTCGTTTCCTGTTTTGTTACAGGTTATACCCACAGCGCACACTCACCACCATGCGCTGGCGCGAAAGCTTCTCGGTCAACTCCTCCGGGGACATCTGCATGGTATCGGTGCGGATGGTGACCGCCACCAGCGCAGCCCCATTCTCCGGGGTGGACTGGTTGATGGTCACAATACTGGCACCTGCGGCGCTGATGCCGGCCAGAAGGCTTTGCAGCGCACCGGTCTCGTCCCGCAGGGTGGCCATGACCGTGATGACCTCACGGCCGTTCTCGGAATCAAAGATACAATCCTTATACTTATAAAATGCACTGCGCGAAAGCTCTACGGCGCGGGTCGCAGCCGAAATGCTGCGGGCTTCGCCGCTGGCCAGCAGCTCCTTGGCGCGTACCACCTTGAGAAAAACCTCCGGCAGTACCTGCGCATCCACCAGATAAAAACGGCGTTCCAACTTGTTCACCTCTCAAACACAAGTGTTCTTGCAGAAAATATAATAGCATCCGAACCCCTGCAATGCAAGAGCCCGGATGCTATTTTGTCACTTTGTCCAGTTTTGTCTTGTGAAGTGCGCCCTGTCCTTGCCGGATTTTTCAGCAAAGGGGTGAAAAAGTACGATTTTTGTCCTTATTCCGTGTCCAGTGCACTGGTATCGGTGGGGATGACCGGCTGAGTGGGCACAGCATCGTCTGTGTTCTCGGCAGGGGCAGCAGCCTGCGGTGCGGCATGGGAATAGGTGCAGGTATCGGGCAGGTCATCGGCACGGTAGTAGCCCACGGCAGTGCTCGGGCAGCCTGCACCGGCCAGCAATCCGCTCTGGGTGCAGTAACGGCGCTCCACCACGCCTGCGGAGGTGGGGAATGCCTTATAGGGCAGGTCTGCCTGTGCCTGCTCCATCAGTGCCTTCCACGCCATAACACAGGTGCGGGTCTTGGCCTGCTGCTTGGACAGAGTCTTGGTCATATCGTAAGGTGCATCATATCCCCACCACACAGCGGTGACATAGTAGGGCGTGCCGCCCACGAACCACAGATCCTTTTCGTCGCTGGCAGTACCGGTCTTACCAAAGGCCTCCATGCCGTTGGAGTTGGGGTAGCGGCCGCTGGCAGTACCTACGCTGGAGAACAGAACGTTCTTCAGCAGACGGTTCATGACATAAGCGGTATCGGGGGTCAGTGCCTGATAGCTGGTGGCGTTGTTTTCCAGATAGATGTTGCCGTCCCGGTCCAGCACACGGGTGTACAGGTGCGGGGTGGTGTACTCGCCATCATAGAAGATCTGGAAGGCCGCGGCCAGTGCCATGGGGGTAACGCCCTTGGTTTGGCTGCCCATGACCATCTGCGCCAGACCCACATCGTTGGTGGGGTCCAGCGTATTCAGCTGCAGGGTGTTGTAGACGAAGTTGAAGATATTGCTTGCGCCCACAAGGTCGCCCACGCGGACTGCGATGGTATTCAGCGAGCGGGCAAGGCCGTTCCACAGCGGGAGATCGCTGCCGTCGCCATAGTTGCCGCCGTAGTTGCGCGGCCAGCTGCGCCATGCGTTGGGGTAAGCGCGGAGCTGCTTGTCGGAGAGCCCCATCAGGCCATTCTTGCGGCAGTAGTCCTCGTCCCGGATGATCATATCCTGCTTCTGGTACAGAGGGGAGTTGTTGAGCATGGTGGACCAGTTGACCAGACCGTACTCAATGCCCAGCGCATAGGCACCGATGGGCTTGATGGTAGAACCGGTCTGCCGCTCCACATTATAGGCGCGGTTCAGGGAAAGACTCTTGGTCTTTTCGCCCAAGCCGCCCGCAATGGCCAGCACGTTGCCGTCATAGTCCAGCGTGACCATAGCAGCCTGCGTGCGCACGTTGCGGTAATAGTAGACGGTGCCATCCTCGCCGGTACGGGTCTTGGGGGTACCGTCCTCGTTGAACACCTGCACATCATCGTCCGAAATGGAGGTAACCTCTTCCTCATGCCAGCCCGCCGGGAAGTAGGCATCGTCGGTGTTCAGCATCAGGTTTTCCATCTGGGACTGCAGCTTGGTGTTGACAGTGGCTTCGATGGTAAAGCCGCCGGTGTAGAGCAGCTTCTGCGCCTCGGACTCGCTGATGCCCTCCTTGGTCATGATGTCCTGCACGACCTCATTGAACAGTGCATCGGTGAAGTAGGAGGTGACGGTGCTGAGCTTTTTGCCGCTGTCTTCTTCGGCCAGCACAAGGGGCTGTGCAGCGCCGTTGCGATAGTCCTCCTCGCTGATCACACCCTGCTGCCACATATTGTACATGATGAAGTTGCGGCGGTTGATCAGGTTTTCGGGGTTCGTATAGGGGTTATAGTTGGTGGGGTTTTTTGTAATGGAGGCAATGGTAGCGCACTCCCACAGGCTCAGCTGGCTGACGTCCTTGTTGAAGTACTCGTTGGCAGCCGTCTGCACACCCTGAATGGTGCCGGTAAAGCTGATGGTGTTCAGGTAAGCCTCCAGAATGGTCTCCTTGGAGTAGCTGCGGCTCAGGCAGAGGGCGCGGTAGATCTCGCGCACCTTGCGCAATGCGCCATCGATACCGCTGGCGCTGTTGTCATCGGTCAGGTTCTTGATGAGCTGCTGTTCCAGTGTGGATGCGCCCTGCTTGGAGCTGTAAATGGGCAGCAGATACTCATTGATCATTGCGCCGATGGTGCGCTTGAAGTTGACGCCAGGCTCTGAGTAGAAGTCCTTATCCTCGGTGCAGATGAAGGCATACTGCAAATTGGAGGGGATTTGCTCAAGGTCTGCCCATACGCGGTGGCTGTTGGAGGAGCGCAGGGTGGCATACTCCACCTGTGCGCCGGTATCCGGGTCGGTAGCTACCACCATACTGGACTGGCTCAGCTGAATGTTGTCCAAGTCCAGCAGGTCACCGTCGTTGGCAGTAGCCTGCACCACATAGAACACCATGCCCACGGCCACCACGCTGCCCAGCATAATGCCGAGGCAGAGCACCGTAGCAAGGGTGCGGCCGATGAACCGCAGAACGGGATGCTTGCTCTTTTCCTTTGGCGGCTTGGGGCTTTTGGGTGCCTTGGGCGCGCGGGTACGGTTTTCCACTGCGGGGCGTGCTTCGCGGCGGCTCTGGGAAACATTGACCTTACGTCCCACCGGGCGGGCAGGCTGCTCCTCGCCGCCCCGGTGGATCTTTCTCATCTCATTGTTGGAGATAGGGATCGCCTCCTGACATTTCAAGACTGTTGCCGGGCATAGCTGCACCGGGCTTTATCCACAACGTTTGTGACACGAAATTTCAAACTGCAATACCATATTATAGCACGCAAGCTCCAGCCGGGCAAGAACCAATCTTTGCGCGCTGAGCAGATATAAATAGTATAACACACTCTCTTGTGGAAAGTACAGTATCTGCGTGTGAAAATTGTCTGCCATCCGCCAAAACGGGGCATACTTACCGGGGAAGGGAGTGTTTTTTATGCGCAAGCTGTCTGTCTGCCTGTTCTACGGGCTTTGCGTATTCACCATTGTATTCAGTCTGTTCTGGATGGCGCTGCCAAAGCTGCCGCTGTCTCAAAGCCCCGCCGGGTCTGAGACCGACCCCGCCTCTCCCCTGAGCCTTGCCGCGCAGGCAGTGCCCCAGACGGACACCGCCCGCTACTGCCTGCAAGACAGCGGCGGGCGGGTGGCGGTGTACACCTGCCGCGCCGACGGCACCCCGGGCACCCTGATCCGCGTGACCGGCATCTACACCAATCTTCTGCCCGAAAACGATGCCCTGCGCATCAAGCGCGGGCTTGTGGTCAACAGCCCCCGGGAGCTGGACCTGCTGCTGGAAGATCTGGGGGAATAAATGCAATGAGCCGCTGCACGATATGCAGCGGCTCATTGCATTTATATGATTCAGGCTTCCATTTCTTCCAGCGGCACAAGGTACTCCTTGCGGCACTGCTCGTACTCCAGCATATAGTCCTTGCTGGGGTTGTGGTGCATAATGCTTTTCAGGGTGTGGGAGTCGTAGTCCTCGCCGGCTTCCATGCCCACCATGCGCACTGCAATGTTGGAGCAGTGGTCGGAGATACGCTCAGCGTTGTTCAGCACATCAAGGAACACCACGCCAGTGTCGATGGAGCAGATCCCGTCCTTCAGACGGAGGATGTGCTGGTCGCGCAGGCGCTCCACCATCACGTCAATGATCTCCTCCAGCGGCTCCACCTGTGCAGCCTTCTGGACATCATCGTTTTCAAAGGCCTCGTCCGTCAGAACCAGAATGCGCTCCAATGCGGTATCCAGCAATTGCAGTTCCTTTTTGGCGCTCTCGCTGAAGCTGGCCTCCTTGTCGTACAGCTCCTCGGCCTTTTCCATGATGTTCACGGCATAGTCGCCGATACGCTCGAACTCGGTGACAAAATTCAGCAGCTCGGTCACCGCGTGGCTTTCGTCGTCGCCCAGCTCCTGATCGGTCAGCTTGATCAGGTAGTTGGTGATCTCCACCTCCATGCGGTCGATCAGGTTCTCGCGCACCTTAATGGCGCTCACGGTCTCCTCGTCCATCTTCAAAAGCAGCGGCGCGGCCAGACCCACGTTGCGGGCGGCGCGGCGGGACATCTTGATCACCGCGTTCTTAGCCTGCTGCAGAGCCACAGCCGGGCTCTTGTACAGACGCTCGTCCAGCACCGGCATACTCAGTTCCTGTGCTTCCTCCACGCTGCTGGGCACTGTGAGCATCGCCAAGCGGCTCAGCACTCCGCTGCAAGGCAGGAACAGCAGCATGGCGCATACGCTGGACAAAGTATGGATGTTTGCAATGGAGCTCTTGTTCATCACATCGCCCCACATGGGGATGCCGATGGTGAACTGCACCGCATAGATCAGCGCCAGCAGGATCACGCTGCCGATGACGTTGAAGTACAGGTGGATGAGCGCTGCCCGCTTACCATCCTTGGAAGAGCCGCCGATGGTGAGCAGCGGGGTGAACGCCGTACCGATATGCGCACCCAGAATGATGGGAATGGCAGAGCTGAAGGTGACAAGCCCTGTGCTGGACAGTGCCTGCAGAATACCCACCGAAGCGGAGGAGGACTGGATGATCACGGTGACCACCACGCCCACCAGAACGCCCAGAATGGGGTTGGTCATGGTGACAAACAGATTCTGAAAGACGGCGCTCTCCCGCAGGGGAGCAACGCCGGTATCCATCAGGCTCATGCCGGTAAACAGAATGCCGAAGCCCAGCATGATCTGGCCGATATTCTTCTTTTTGGCATTGCGCAGGAACACATAAAAAATGCAGCCAATAAACGCCACCACGGGGGCAAAGGTCTTGGGCTGGATCAAGGTCAGCCACAGGCTGTCGCCTGAGATATCCGCCATGCGGATCAACTGACCTGTTACCGTAGTACCAATATTTGCACCCATGATCACGCCTACCGACTGCGTCAGTGTCATGATACCGGAGTTGACCAGACCGACACAAATAACCACCGTACCAGCCGACGACTGGATGACGCCGGTGATCAGTGTGCCGAAGATCACGCCTTTGATGGTAGAGGAGGTAAGCTTTTGCAATACGCCCTGCATCTTGCCGCCTGCCAGCTTTTCCAGACCGGCGCCCATGATGGACATGCCGTACAGGAACAGCGCAACGCCGCCCAGCAGAGAGGTAATGTGTGTGATATCCATAACGATACTCCTAATATGAAACTTCCCTTTTAATCCTTTACAGCACACAGCCGCCGGAACCTTGCACGCGCAACGCCTGCCCTGTTCCGGAAGCCGCTTATTTTTATTATACCATCAAAGGGGGCGTCTCAACAAGGTTTATTTTACAGGAAAGTTACTTTTTTTACACATTCCGCAACATATTTCCGGGCGGCAAACAAAAAGATTTCCGTTATTTTACATACATTTTACATTCAGCTTTCCCAGATGCGATATGCCGCCGCTTACCCGGCCAGCTCTTCCATGGCCTCCCGCACTGTGTCGGCCGAAAACAGGAACACACCACTGCCGGTGTATACCTCCACATGACTGCCCACATAACGCAACTCAAAATCCTTCATGGTGTTTCCCTCCTGTGTTTCTGTTTTGTTCCGGGGCTTTCCCGGTGAACACAGTATCGCATAATTCAGATACCATAAAAAGGACTTTCAAAGGTTTTTGCGGACTTTTTGCGTAAAAAACAGCGTATGCTCCCCAGTCTGCTCACGCTGTACACGGCCATTTTCCTCGGAGATCAGGTCTTTGGCAGTCCCCGCAGCGCCGCGTTTCCGCAGGAAACAAGCACCGGAGCTGCCGTTTTCCGGCACGACCCCCTCCTGTGAAAATGGGATAGCGGAGCGTCCGCAGACGCTCCGCTATCCCGAAATTAAAAATAAATTTTCCGCTGATAATGGCTAGAGCAAAGCGGAAGCCCTTCCAAATCATCCTGCTGCGCAGAGCATTATTCTGCCGCGTCCGTCACACGGACGGGGTAGCCTTTCCGCACACAGCGCACCGCGTAGCGGGAACCGCCGCCGGAGGTGCAGGTGAACAGGGTCAGATCCCAGTTGTCCGTCTCGGTATCGGTGGTCATCTCCTCGATCTGGGTGGGGCGCAAAGTCTCCACGCTCTCCACCTCATAGCTCCAGCGCAGACCGTCCGCATCCGTAAAATAGACCGAGCTGCCGATGGCCAGCCACTTGATGGGGCTGAAGTGCATTGCGTAGTTGTGGCCGCAGATCACAAGATCATCGCCATAGGTGGTGCCGCTGTACCGCCCGGGGGCGATCTTCAGCCCGGCGTAGCTCCACTGCGCCATCACCGGCAGCTCCCGTTCTACCGCCGGGATGGAAAGCACCCCGATGTAGTCCCGCCCTTCCACCTCCACGGTGGTCATCTCCTGCGTCGGGTCCAACACCGGCTGCGGGGCTGCAGTCTCGTTTTCCTGCTGGTGCTCCGTAATGGTCTTTTGCATGGTCTGCTCCAGCTCGCCCAATACTTCCTGCGAAGCCTTTTCTGCCCGGGCGGCATCCCACCGGTTGTAGCCCAGCAACCCAGCGGCGCATAAGATCAGCACCGCGCCCAGCACCATGCACAGCCTGCCGATTTTCCGTTTCATTGCATTCCGTCCTTTATATATAATAGTATCGTCTGCTTCAGTATACCATTCCCCGCTCCGGTTTACAACCGTTCTTGCGGTCGTTTTTTATCGGGCAGCAGCGCGCAGACCAGTCGCACCATCTGCCCGGTCAGGGGCAGCCACACCAGCGCGCACAGTACGTTGAATAAGGTGTGTGCGTTGGCGATCTGCCGGGCGATCACGGCGCACTCCGCCCCTGCGGGCGAGCACAGCCGCACCAGCGCCGCAAAGGGCTGCAGCAGTGCGCAACACACCGCCGCTCCGCTCAGGTTAAAAATGGCGTGGGCTGCCGCCACCCGCTTGGCGTCTCTTCCCTGCCCGATGGCGGCAAGCACCGCCGTGATGGTGGTGCCGATGTTATCCCCCAGCAAAATGGGAATGGCCGCCGTCAGCCCCAGCAGGCTGTGCACGCCGTCTGCCCCGGGCTGCGCCGCCATGCTTTGCAGCAGCGCCACTGTGGCAGAGCTGCTTTGCACCGTTAAGGTCATGCAGACGCCCGCCAGCAGCCCATGCAGGGGACTTTGCTGCACCCGGGCAAGCTCCAGCCGGAACAGAGGGCTTTGCAGCAGCGGTTCCATGGCGCTGCGCATCACAGTGACGCCTTCGAACAGCAGTCCAAAGCCGAACACTGCCTCGCCCACGCAGCGGCCCCGCCAGCCTTTACAGGCCAGACAGAGCAGCACCCCGCCAAACAGCAGCAGATACCGCCAGCTTTCCACCCGGAACGCCAGCAGCTGCGCCGTGACCGTTGTGCCGATATTTGCCCCGAATACCACCGGCACCGCCTGCCGCAGCTGCAACAGCCCCGCCGCCAGAAAGGCAATCACCATGACCGTGACCGCCGAGCTGCTTTGCAGCACCGCCGTTACCGCAGCACCGGTCAGCAGTCCTGCCGCCGGGTTTGCGGTGCACCGCGCCAGCAGGCTGCGCAGACGCCTGCCCGCTCCCTGCTGCACCGCCCGACACAGGCTGTCCGTCCCGTATAAAAACAGCGCCAATCCGCCGAATACCTGTAACAACACTTGGAATCCCTGCTCCATCTGCACCCTCCGTTTCTGCCTGTCCTTTATTTTTATGCAGCGAGAGCCGGTTTGCGCATTGACAAAACCTACAAGTTTTTTGTGAATTTTTGTTTAATATTTCCCTATTCCCTTGCAATCCGGCTGCAAAAGGAATATGCTTATCAGGCGTTAATACTTAACAACTGTTAAGTATCCAAAAAATGCAAACGAGGAGGGACTGTCGTGTCCGAGCCAAGCACCCCCAGCTTTCAGGGGATGTGCCACTTTATCGGGCAGCTGAGCAAGGCATCCAAGACCGGAATGCGGGCGGCGCTGGCCGATTGCCCCAAATGCCACTTCAATATGCTGGAAGGCCTGCTGCACGCCATCAACTGTCACGGAAAGGACGGTGCCATTTATGTCTCCGACCTTGCCCGGGAGATTCGTCAGCCGCTGCCGGCGGTCTCGCGCGGGCTGCGGCTCATGGAGCAGGACGGCACTGTGGTGCGGGAACCGGACCCCGCCGACCGCCGCAAAACGCTGGTGCGCATCACCCCCAAGGGGTACGAGCTGTGCCACCAGTGTGAGCAGGCTCTGCGCAACTACTTTGCCAGCGTGCTGGCACGGTTAGAGCCGGAGCAGGTAGCCCAGATGGACGCGCTGCGCGGCGCGCTGATGGATGCCATTCTTGCGGAAAATGCCGCGCGCAACATTGACCCGAAGGGAGAAACGAACCATGACAAAGATCTTTAAGCAGCTGGCCCGGCACTGGGCAGTCTGCCTTGTGGTGTTCGCACTGCTGTTCGTGCAGGCGTACTGCGACCTTGCCCTGCCGGACTACACCAGCAAGATCGTGGACACCGGCATCCAGCAGGGCGGCATTGAAAGCCCCCTGCCCCAGACGGTGCGCCAGAGTACGCTGGACGCGCTGAGCCTGCTGATGAGCGAGGAGGATGCGCAGAAGCTGCAAAACGCCTACCAGTACTACCTGCAGGACGATGGCGTATTGCAGCTGCGCTCCGACCTGACCGAGGACGAGCGCACCGCACTGGAAGAGGCCGTGACCACCCCGGACATCGTGCTGTATATGGCTGCTACACAGGCCGCCAACACCCCCGCCGGGCAAAGTAATATGGGTATGACTGGCCTTGCCGAGACGCCCTCTGCCGCTGCGGACGCGGACACTGAGACCGTCACCCCTACGGCAGCGGATCTGGACACCGTTTGCAGCCAGTTTGCCGCCATGAGCCAGATGCCCGGCTTTGACCGCAGTATGCTGCAAAAGCAGCTGGACGGTGCCATGAGCCAGCTGGACAGCACCCTGCTGGAAAACCTGAAAAGCCAGTCTTTGCTGCTGGTGCAGCTGGAATACGAGGCGCAGGGCGTTGCGCAGGATGTGCAGATGGGTTACCTCTTCCGGGTGGGTGGCCAGATGCTGGCGCTCACCCTGCTGATGGTAGCCGTGGCTATGGCCGTTGGCTTCCTTGCCTCCCGGGTATCCGCCGCCATCGGCCGCGACCTGCGCCGGGAGACCTTCTCCAGCGTTATCGGCTTCTCCAATGCGGAGATCGAGAATTTCTCCACCGCCTCTCTCATCACCCGCACCACCAACGATATCCAGCAGGTGCAGTTCGTCTGCGTCATCCTGCTGCGCATGGTGGCCTACGCGCCCATTTTGGGCATTGGCGGCGTGCTGCACGTTGTAGGCAACAGCAGCGGCCTTTCCTGGATCGTGGTGCTGGACGTGGCTCTGCTTTTGTTGCTGCTGCTCTTCCTGATGAGCGTTGCCATGCCAAAATTCAAGGTGATGCAGCAGCTGGTGGACCGGCTGAATCTGGTCAGCCGCGAAATTTTGACCGGCATCATGCCGGTGCGCGCCTTCAGCCGCGAAAAGTTTGAGGAGCAGCGTTTTGACAAGGCCAACCGGGAACTGATGGGCACCCAGCTGTTCACCAACCGCGCTATGGTGGCTATGATGCCCTTTATGACCCTGATCATGAACGGCACCAGCCTGCTCATCGTCTGGTTCGGCGGCAAGGCCATGGATGCCGGCACTATGCAGGTGGGCGAAATGATTGCCTTTATCACCTACACCATGCAGATCGTCATGTCCTTCCTGATGCTGGCCATGGTGGCCGTCATGCTGCCCCGCGCCGGTGTGGCTGCGGATCGTATTGACGAGGTCATCCGCACCAAAGCCTCCATCCACGACCCGGACGAAGCCACCGCAAAAGCTGCACAGGCGCACACCGACTGGCAGGGCGTTGTGCAGTTCGAGGACGTGAGCTTCCGTTACCCCGGTGCAGACAGCGATGCGCTGGAACACATCAGCTTTACCGCAAAGCCCGGCGAGACTACCGCCATCATCGGCTCCACCGGCTGCGGCAAGTCCACCCTGCTCAACCTGATCCCCCGCTTTTACGATGTGACCGGCGGCAAGGTGACCGTGGACGGCATTGACGTGCGCGAGATGCCACAGGCACAGCTGCACGACCTGCTGGGCTATGTGCCCCAGAAGGGTGTGCTGTTCAGCGGCACCATTGACAGCAACCTGAAATTCGGCGGCGAGGATATCACCGACGCACAGGTGCACAAAGCCGCCGCCATTGCACAGGCCACTGATTTTATCGAGGCAAAGTCCGAAAGCTATCAAAGTCCCATTGCACAGGGCGGCTCCAACGTATCCGGCGGTCAGAAGCAGCGGCTTTCCATTGCCCGGGCAATTGCCAAAAATCCCAAGGTCTATCTGTTTGACGACAGCTTCTCGGCGCTGGACTACAAGACCGATGTAACGCTGCGCCGCGCTTTGAAGGCACAGACCGACAACGCCACTGTGATCATTGTGGCACAGCGCATTTCCACCGTGCTGCACGCAAACCAGATCCTTGTACTGGATGAAGGCAGGCTGGTGGGCAAGGGTACCCACGCCCAGCTGATGGTCAGCTGCCCGGAATATCAGGAGATCGCCCGCAGCCAGCTGAGCCAGAAGGAGCTGGCGCTGGATACCCTGAATACAGAAAAGGAGGGTGAGTGATATGCCCAGACCCGGACGTCCCACCACCGAGCGCGCCAAAAACTTTAAAGGCACGCTGCGGCAGCTCATCCGCACCATGAGCCACTACAAGCTGCCCCTTACGGCAGCCATGCTGTTTGCTGTTCTGTCCACCATCTTCAACATTGCAGGCCCTAAGGTGCTGGCAAAAGCCACCACCGCCCTTGCCACCGGCTGGATCGCCCGGCTGCGCGGCACCGGCAGCATCGATTTTGTGTATATCGGCCGCATCCTGCTGTTCTTGCTGGGAATGTACCTGCTGAGCAGCGCCTTCAGCTTTATTCAGGGCTGGCTGATGACCGGCCTTTCTCAGAAGGCCTGCTACGACTTCCGTCGCCAGATCAGTGAAAAGATCAACCGCCTGCCGCTGGCGTACTTTGAAAAGCGCACCGTGGGCGAGGTGCTCTCCCGCATCACCAACGATGTGGACACACTGGGCCAGAGCCTGAACCAGAGCATCACCCAGCTGATCACCAGCGTGACCACCATGATCGGTGTGCTGGTGATGATGCTCTCCATCAGCCCCCGCATGACCCTGATCGCCCTGCTGATCTTACCGGTATCGCTGGCGCTGGTGCTGGTGGTGGTCAAGTTCAGCCAGAAGTACTTCAAGGCACAGCAGGCCACGCTGGGCGTGGTCAATGGTCAGGTCGAGGAGGTCTACGCCGGCCACAACGTGGTCAAGGCCTTCAACCGGGAGGCCGTGGTGCTGGCTGACTTCAACGCCGCCAACGATAAGCTGTACGAATCCGCATGGAAGAGCCAGTTCCTCTCCGGCCTGATGATGCCCATCATGAACTTTGTGGGCAACCTGGGCTATGTGGCAGTGGCCATCGTGGGCAGCATTTTTGCTGCAAACGGCGTTATCACCATTGGTGATATTCAGGCTTTTATCCAGTATGTCAAAAACTTTACCCAGCCCATCCAGCAGCTTTCGCAGGTATCCAATATGCTGCAGAGCATGGCCGCTGCCGCCGAGCGGGTGTTCGAGTTTTTGAATGAGCCGGAGGAAGAGCAGCTGGCCGACCCTGCCCGCCGCGCCGACCCCGCCGACATTGACGGACAGGTCACCTTTGACCATGTGCGCTTCGGCTACACCCCGGACAAGACCGTCATCCACGACTTCAGCTGCACGGTGCAGCCCGGCCAGAAAGTAGCCATCGTAGGCCCCACCGGTGCGGGCAAGACCACCATGGTCAAGCTGCTGATGCGCTTTTACGATGTGGACGCTGGTTCTATCACCCTGAACGGCCACAATGTGCGGGACTTTGACCGCAGCGCCCTGCGCGAGGGCTTTGGCATGGTGCTGCAGGACACATGGCTGTTCAAGGGCACCATCATGGAGAACATCCGCTATGGCCGTCTGGATGCTACCGACGAAGAAGTGATTGCCGCCGCCAAGGCTGCCAACGCCGATCACTTCATCCGCACCCTGCCCGGCGGCTACCAGATGGAGCTGAACGAGGACGCTTCCAACGTGAGTCAGGGCCAGAAGCAGCTGCTCACCATCGCCCGCACCATTCTGGCAGATAACCGCATCCTGATTTTGGACGAGGCCACCAGCAGCGTGGATACCCGCACCGAGCAGCGCATCCAGACCGCCATGGACCGCCTGATGGAGGGGCGCACCAGCTTTGTCATCGCCCACCGCCTTTCTACCATCCGGGACGCCGACCTCATCCTTGTGATGCGGGACGGCGACATTGTGGAGCAGGGCACCCACGACCAACTGATCGAGGCCGGCGGCTTCTACGCTGACCTGTACAACAGCCAGTTCGAGGATGTTGTGGATTAAAGCACCTGTCGTCACAATATAATTGCAAAAAGAGCACCTGTCGCCTTTTTAGGGCAATAGGTGCTCTTTGTTTTACCCTCTCAGGCATCGCTGCGCGATGCCAGCTCCCCCGAGAGGGGGGAGCTTTTCTACATCTGTCGGTCAAGCTCTCCCTTTGGGCGAGCTTGCACGAAAGTGCCTGAGAGGGTTTTCGTCTTTTCTTTATGATTCCTCCACCGGTTCCAGCTTCAAGCCGAACAGCTTTTCTGAGAGGGACGGCAGCTGTTGCTGCAACGCGCGGACATAAGCCATTACCACCGGGTCCTCGCGCTTTTGCCCCAGCACGACGCCAAACCGGTGTCCCCTGCCCCAATCCAGCACCCGCACAAAGCTGAGGTCCGGTCTGCGGTAATAGACCGCCGGGACCATCTTGAGTGCCGGGTCGCCGTAGGCTGCACTGCGGATACCGCCCACCGGCGTAAACTCCACCCCTCGGTCCATTCCCTCCTGCAGCAGGCTTGTTTCGTAGACAGTCTGGTACATCTCCTTGATGGGTAGCCAGCGATATTGCAATGCCTGTTCCAAGGTCAATCTGCCCACCGGCATATCAGCGGGCGGGTGGATGGGGATGCAAAGTTCTGGCATATAGAACAGCGGCACAAAGGTAAGCCCCTGCGCGTAGAACTCTGCACTTTCCAGCTGGAAGGAAAGATCCATCTCCCCTTTTTTCAGGCTGCGCCAGACCTCGCTGCGGTTGGCACACCACCCCAGAATGGAGGTATACTGCAGGCACAAGTCACTTGTCAGGGAAAACAAGTCGTATGCGAACATCCGCATTGCCTCATGGCAGCCTGCAATCACCAGATGCCGTTCCGGCGGTTTTTCCTGCTGTTGCACCGCGCGGGCGTGGCGCACCGCCTGCTGATACAGAGCCACCAGCTGCTTTGCCTTGGGGTAAAAATCCTGTCCCGCCGGGGTCAGCACCACCCGGCGCGGTACATGTTGGAACAGCTCGAACTGCAGCTGCCCTTCCAGCGTGCGGATCTGCTGCGAAAGTGCCGACTGGGAAAGATACAGCGCCTCTGCCGCCGCAGAAAAGCTGTTCAGTTCCACGATCTTTACAAAGCCTTCCAGTGCGCTCTCGTTCATGCTTTTCTCCCTCCCGCAATACATTAGGTTGGCCTAAATTATAATATAAAAAATATGAATTGTAAACAGCACCCTTCTACGCTACAATTGTTAAGGATTCCGCAAAGTGCCTTTTACTTTGCTGCACGATAAGAAGGAACACAAAGAAGAACAAAAAGAAAGAGAGCGTACCTATGAACAAGATCTCCCGTAAGGGCTTTATCAAGATCGCCGCTGCCGCCGCCATGAGCGGTGTGACCGCCGGTGCTCTGGCTGCCTGCAATTCCGCTTCCGGTTCTGCCTCCACTTCCGGTGCTGCCGGTCAGTACATCCCCGGCACCTACGAGGGCACTGCCGAGGGTATTTCCTCCACCGTCAAGGTCACTATGACCTTCTCCGACAGCGCTGTCACCGACGTGGTGGTGGATACCTCCGGCGAGACCGCTTCCTTCGGCGCTGCCGCTGCCGATGAGCTGCGCGAGCAGCTGCTGGCTGCTGGTTCTGCCGAGATCGACGGTGTTTCCGGTTCTACCATCACCTCCGACGCCGTGATGAAGGCTGCCAAGAGCTGCTACGCACAGGCTAAGGGCGAGGCCGTGGTCTCCAGCGTGCAGCTGCCCACCGGCGATGAGAACGACTGGCTGGGCAAAGAGCCTGACATCGACGAGGCCGCCATCACCGAGACCGTGGACACCGACATCCTGATCGTGGGCGCTGGCAATGGCGGTATGTTCGCTGCCGCCTATGCGGCTGCCAACGGCCTGAACTTCCGTGTTATCGAGCAGAACGCCAACGTGCAGGACACCCGTCACTGGTACGGCGCTGTTGATTCTGCTGCCGCTAAGGAAGCTGGCGAACCCGCCACCGATAAGGCAAAGCTGCTGAGCGAGATCTCCCGCTACGCCTCCGGCAAGTGCGACCAGCGCGTTGTCAAAACCTGGATCAACGAATCTGCTGCCATGCACGACTTTATGCGCAGCATTCTGGAAGATAAGTACGGCTGGGTGTGCGATTTCACCTCCGGCAGCGAGGCTGCATGGCCCGCAGAGAATGCCGAGCACAACACCGACTACCTCTACCCTGTGCAGGAGCACAACTACATGGCCAGCGAGAGCGCATCCGGTCTGCCCCGCAACGAGTTGCTGCTGCAGTACATTCAGGAGCTGGGCTACGATGTAGACTTCAAGACCAGCCTGGCAAAGCTGGAAAAGAACAGCGAGGGCCGCATTACTGGCGTCATCGCCCAGAGCACCGAGGATGACCACTTTATCCGCTACAACGCCAACAAGGGCGTGCTGCTGGCCTGCGGCGGCTTCCCCGGCAACCCCTACATGATGGAGCAGCTGGACCCGCTGGGCACCAGCGTGACCACCGCCTGCTCCTACTCCCCCGCCGACAAGGGTTACGGCATCCGTGCAGCAGTGTGGGCAGGCGCTAATCTGGACAAGGAAGCCGCTCCCATGCTGTTTGACCGCGGCATCGTTGCCCCCGGTGTGGATGCCGGTTATGTGGACAGCGACTCCGCCTTTGGCGGCAAGGCTTTCCCCGGTAAGATCCGCCAGTACAACCCCGGTACCCAGCCCTTCCTGAAGGTGAACCGCAACGGCGAACGTTTTGCCAACGAGAGCTGCCCCTACAACGATATCGTCTACGCTGCTGCTCACCAGCCGGGCCGCGTTTACGCACAGATCTGCGATGCTAACATTCTGGAGGATGCAAAGCGCTTCCACACCATCGGCTGCTCTGCCCAGACCCGCAACGGCGGTGAGAAGTACATTCAGGGCAAGATGGACGAGGCTATCGAGGCCGGTGCACTGTTCAAGTGCGATACGCTGGACGAGCTGGCCGATAAGCTGGGCTTTACCGGCGCTGCCAAGGACACCTTCCTTGCTACCGTGGAGCGCTACAACGAGCTGTACGACAAGCAGAACGACGAGGACTTCGGCAAGCCCGCTTACCGCCTGAGCGCCATCCGCACCGCACCCTTCTACGGCTGCTGGCTGGGTGCTTCTCTGCTGACCACTGAGCAGGGCATCGCCATCAACGAAAAGGGTCAGGCTCTGGACACCAACAACCAGCCCATGGAGGGCCTGTACATCACCGGCGATATGTCCGGCAGCTTCTTTGCCAACAACTACCCCTGCCTGATGGCTGGTGTGGCTATGGGCCGTACCCTGACCTACGCCATGAAGGCTGTCAAGCAGATGGCAGGTCTGGAGAACGCCTGATAAAGCGCAGTTCTCCGGCATACTCTAAGCGTTTCTTCTTTTTCATGTGAAGAGGGGCAGCCCCATTTGGGGCTGCCCCTCTTTGCGTTTTTGCCCCGCACACCCTCTACACAAATGCCCGCGATTGTGCTATGATAAGCGTGAAACCGGGCAGTTCATTCCCGCCCGGTCACAAGATCGAGGTGTTTGTACAAATGTCGGATATTCTGGATACCTTACGGCAGGAAGGGGTGGACCCCGCCCTGCTTACGGCGGTGCAGGAATACCGCGCCGCCCATCCGCTCAGCGAGGTGCTGCGCCCGCGCATCCCCGCCCCTGCCTTTACCTACTACGGCAAAGAGGTGTGGGAGCAGGCGCTGGCGGCCATCCTCTGCGGCGAAAACCTGCTGCTGGCCGGCGGCAAGGCCACCGGCAAAAACGTGCTGGCAGAAAACCTTGCCGCCGCCTTTGGCCGCCCCGCATGGGACATCTCTTTTCATGTAAACATGGATGCCGCCTCCCTGATCGGCATGGATACCTTTGCGGGCGGGCAGGTGGTGTTCCGTCCCGGGCCGGTGTACCGCTGCGCACAGTGCGGCGGCTTTGGCGTGCTGGACGAGATCAACATGGCCAAAAACGAGGCGCTGGCGGTGCTGCACGCGGTGCTGGACTTCCGCCGCGCCATCGACGTACCCGGTTACGACCGCATCCCGCTGGCCGAGGAGACCCGCTTTATTGCCACCATGAACTACGGCTACGCGGGCACCCGGGAGCTGAACGAGGCGCTTACCTCCCGCTTTGCAGTGGTGCAGATGCCTACCATCACGCAGGATAATCTGGAAAAGCTGCTGCGGGCGCAGTTCCCGGATCTTTCCGCAAAATATGTGCACCAGTTTGCACTGCTGTTTCTGGACCTGCAGAAAAAGTGCGACAGTGCCGAGATTTCCACCAAAGCGCTGGATCTGCGCGGTATGCTGGACGCGCTGCGGCTGATTCGGCGGGGCATCCCGGCCGGGGCGGCGCTGGATATGGGCATCACCAACAAGGCCTTTGACTCCTACGAGCAGGGGCTGATCCGGGACGTGATCGCCGCGCGCATCCCGGCCAAGCTGGATGCCGGAAAGCTGTTTGCCTGATGGACGCCCAAAGCTACACCGCGCAGGAGCGGCGTGCGGCCAATCAGGTCTGGGCCGCTGCCGGAGCCTACGGCTTTGAGCCGCTGTTTCTGGCCCATAACACAGACGGCACCATTGATTTTTACATGAACTGCATCGTAGGGCTGGTGCATAAATACTACGGTGATGCGCTGATCCGGGACATTTTTTCCGCTTGGGAGGGCGATGTGCGCCAGCCCATGCTGGACGATATGGCGTGGCTATATCTGGAAAACGCCGCATACCGGCTGGAGCTGCCCCGCCGCCCGGTGCTGGAGGCGCTGCGGTTTGCCCACGCAGACTACTTTTTTGCCATCCAGTACAAGCTTTCGCGGCAGGAGTGGATGGCGAAAAACCAGCTGGTGTACACCATGCAGGCTGCGCGCTGGCGCAAGGTTCTGGGACACACCGCCCCGGTCATGACCCCTTACGAGAGCAGCCTTGCCGCCGCGCTGGAACCGGAGACCGTACCGGAACCAGCACAGCTCAAAAACGACCTGCTGGCGCTGTTTGCAAAATTCGCCCTGTTTGACGGCAAGGTACGCCAGAAGCCCGCGCTGCACCTGCGGCTGCAAGGCTTTTGGGCAAAGCTTGCCACCAAAACCATGCCCACCCAGATGATCAAAACCGACCGGGTGACGGTGGAACATTCCGGCGCGGTGGATGCCACAGGCAGCGGGCTTGCGGTGAACAAGCGCCGGGCAAACATTACCCTGAAGCAACGCGCCGCGCAGGATCGCGCCTACATTGAAAGCTGCTTCGGGCGCTGCTTTTACCCGCCGGAGCAGCTACGCAAGACTGAGCAGGAGTTGTGCACTGGGGTGCATTTGGGCTGTCACTTGTGGTTCAGCGCCGGTGTACCCAGCCCGGCGCAGGCACCCACCCCGGAAGCGCGGCAGCTGGCGCAGCAGGCCGAATTGCAGGCCGAACGCAACCGTGCCTACTACGCCAAAAATCAGGAGCTGCACCGCAGCGTGGTGCTGCGCCTTACCGAACAGATTCGCAACTGTATTCTGGTGCATCAGCAGCCCGACCAGCGGGTGGCACGCAGCGGCAACCTGTGCGCCGGGCGGGTGTGGCGCGCCCCTTACCTGAACGATAGCCGGGTGTTTTTGTGCCCGGAGGAGGAAAACTGCCCCGCCTTTACAGTGGATCTGCTGCTGGACGCCTCCGCCTCCCGCCTACACTGTCAGGAGGTGATTGCGGCGCAGGGTGTCATATTGGCCGAAAGTCTGGCCAACTGCGGTATTCCGGTGCGAGTAAGCGCCTTTAGCAGCCTGCGGGGCTATACGGTACTGCGGGTATTGAAAAGTTTTACGGACAAGAACCGGCAGAACATCTTCCGGTACTTCGCCTCAGGCTGGAACCGGGACGGTCTGGCGCTGCGAGCTGCGGGCGATCTGATCCGGTACGCCCCCGGCCCCGCCCCGCGCCACCTGATGATCCTGCTGACCGATGCCAGCCCCAACGACAGCCGCCGCATTCCGCCCACAGCAGAGAACCCGCTGGGCTGCGCCTACGAGGACGCCGCCGGTGTTACCGATACCGCCGCGCAGGTGCGCACCTTGCAGCGGCAGGGGGTGCGGGTGTCTGCCGTTTTTATGGGCGAGGACAGCAGCGCCGGTGCCGCCACGCAGATCTACGGCAAAAATATGGCGCGCATCCGCGGCATGGATCAGCTTGCCCGCGCTGCCGGGCGATTGATCCAGAACGAGATTCGGGAGCTTGGTGATTGAAAAATATAAAATGACCCCTGTGGGAGCAACTCCTGCCTTAGCCGGCATCTCCCGCAGGGGTCATTTTTCACAACCGATTATCATAAAGCACAACCATGCTTTGAACTTCTGTTTGCTCCATGCCATAAGCTTTTTCAAAATTTTGTCGTTTCGAAGAAACTTGCAGTTGTTTTTTCCTCAAAAGTATGCTATACTACGTTCAGAGAAGTTTTATACAGCCTGTCGGCCCGATCACCCGGCTGGCGCTTTTACAACGTTTCGCTGTTTGCTTTTATTGCAAGGCAAGAAATTAGTGCAACATTCAAACAGCATATTTGCGATATGCAATTCAACGTTGTTGCTGTTGCATTAAAAAGTTGAATTGCTATAGGAAGGAGATCAATCATGGACGCTTCCCGTTATTTTGACGCCATGCACAACGCCATGTCCACCCTGCACGCCGGTGCACAGTTGCTGCTTACCGTCCGTTTGCAGGATACCTGCGGCAACGATGCCTATCTTGAAGTAAAACAGCTGCCCGGGGAGCAAAGCGCCCTTGTGTGCTACTCCACCATGGGGCGGCGCTGCCTGAATTTCCAGCTGTTCCGCAAGGGCTGGCAGCTGTGCCACAATGCGGATGGGCAGCTGACCGGGCGTTTTCCGTCCAGCGCCGACAGCCTGCTGAGCCAGACCGACTTCCGCGCCTACTGCCGGGAGGATCGGCTGGATGCCGCCCGCACCCAGCGCCTTATAGAGGAGCTGGGGCAGCGTGCCGGTACAAATTATATCGGTGCCATCCCGCAGAATGCCCGCACCGGCGCACAGATCACAGTCGAAAGCCACCTCGGTCGCGGTGCACGCTGGAGTTACTGGAATCAGGACACATCCCCCTGCCTGCCGCTGGCCGCAATTCTGTACTGGCTGGCTGATTTTCTGGCCGGGAACGAGCGCCGCGCCCTGCAGTCTGACCCGCAGGCCGCTGCTCTGGCTGCGCAGTGGCTGGCAAGGGACACTGCTGTGTTCTTCTGCCCCTCCCCTGCCCTGACGGTATCCTCTGCGGCCAGCCATACTGCCCCGGCTGGACGGCGCACCCGCCCCGCCCCGGTGCCTGCCGCACGCAGCAAGAGCTGGCAGAGCGTTCTGGCTGCCATGGCTGCGGTATAAGCTGGCACCTTTTCAATCTGGTTTACATATAAAAGACGAGTGCATCGGCAAAACCGAGCACTCGTCTTTTTTTACAAAATAACAGCAAAAAAGCACCCCGCCAACCGTTTCCGGTCAGCGGGGTGCTTAGTGCTTATAGTTTACGGTTCAGCTTACACTGCACAGCACAGGGAGGAAATCACTCCTCGATGTAGCCGTACTGGAAGTACCAGTAGCCGTAGGGGCTGTGCCAGACGCCCTTCAGAGAAGAGCTCTGCAGCCAGAAGTCGTTGTAGTAAGCAACGGGGATGCAGCCCATATCCTCCATCAGGATGTCCTCAGCCTTATGCAGCTGTGCAAAGTGCTCGGCGACATCAGCAACCTTGGAAGCCTCCATAGCGGCATCGAAGTCAGCGTTGGAGTACTTACCATCGTTGTTGCCGTTGCCGGTGCAGAACAGCTCGACCATGTTGGAAGGATCGTTGTAGTCCATGACCCAGCCGTTACGGGCAACATCGTACTCGCCTGCACGACGAGCGGGGGTGAAGGAGGACCACTCCATCTTGTTGATGGTCAGGGTAATGCCCAGATCGCCCCAAGTCTGCTGCAGGTACTCTGCCAGAGGCACATGGTAGCCGGAATCGTTGGTGCTGTACTCGATGGTGGGGTAGCCCTCGCCATTGGGGTAGCCAGCCTCTTCCAGCAGCTTCTTAGCCTCGGCCATATTTGCCTCGTAGTCAGCTGCAATGTAGGGAGAACCGCCGTTCGCGTTGTCGTAGAAGTAGCCCTGCGCGTCCACGATGCCGGGGCCGACCAGGTTGGAAGCAGCAGAGTAGGTGCCCTGCATGATGGTGTTGGCAACGTAGTCGCGGTCGATAGCCAGAGCCAGAGCCTTGCGGACCTTGGCATCCTTGAAGGCATCACGCTGCAGATTCATGCTGACGTAGTAGGTGCCCAGAATGGTGTCAACATAGAAGTCGCCGCCGTCCTCTGCCTTGGTCAGGCTGGGGATCTCGTCGGTGGGCACGTCCTTGATCAGGACAGCCTCGCCGCTGTTGTAAGCAGCGAAGGCAGCGGAAGAGTCCTCCAGCAGCAGCAGGGTGATGCTGTCGGAAACGATCTTGGAGCTGTCCCAGCCGCCAACGTAGTTGGGGTTCTTGGTCAGGACGATACGCTCGGAGGGAGTCCACTCGGTGATCATGTAGGGGCCATTGGAGACGAAGGTCTCAGCGGAGGTGCACCATGCATCGCCGTTGGCCTCAACGGTAGCCTGCTGCACAGGGCTCATGGATGCGAATGCGGCCATCTTGTCGAAGTAGGAGCAGGGGTAGGACAGCACGATGGTCAGGGTCTTGCCGTCATCGCTTGCCTTAACGTTCAGAGCATCGGGGTTGGGCTCTGCAGTGGGGTTGCCGTCTGCATCGGGGAAGCCGGCAGCTGCGTCGTAGCCGTCGATCATGCCCAGGCAGGTCGCTGCATAGGGAGCAGCGGTAGCAGGATCAGCCATACGCTTGAAGCTGTACTCGAAGTCCTTAGCGGTCAGGTCGGTGCCATCGCTCCACTTCAGACCGTCACGCATGGTGAAGGTCCAGGTCAGGCCGTCCTCGCTTTCTTCCCAGCTCTCAGCCTGGCCACCAATAACTTCGTTGTTCTCATTGATGATCAGCAGGGGCTCGAAGATGGTGATGATGGTGTTGGCACCATCAACAGCGCTGTTCAAAGAGGGATCCAGAGTCTCGGGGTTGGGGCCGTACTGGACGGTGAAGCCAGCGGTGTTGACACTGCCGGTAGAAGAGCCAGCAGCGGAAGAAGCAGTGCCGGAGGTTGCGGTAGAACCGGACTTGCTGCCGCCACAGGCTGCCAGACCCAGAGCAGCGGCACCCACGCCTGCAACCTTGAGGAAATTACGACGAGAAATGCGTTTCATAATAATATCCTTCCCTTATATCAAATTTGAGTGTGCCAGGTTCCCCCAGCCGCCTCTATATTCGATCCGGTGCAAATGTACACCGGAGGAACACGAATGATTATAATGCGTTCTCATGCCGGTTACAAGTCCAAAACTTGGACTGTAACCATTTTGTGACAACATTTCAGCGCTAAGTTGAATTGTTTTCACCTTTCACTGGCGTGAAGTGTTCTCACTTCACGCGGTCAAGGTGATGGCAGGCTGCCCAGTGGCCGGTGGAGACTTCCTTGAACTCGGGCACCTCGTTGGCGCACTGCTCGTCTGCATAGGGGCAGCGGGTGCGGAAACGGCAGCCGGACGGCGGGTTCAGGGGGCTGGGCACATCGCCCTGCAGCACGATACGCTTGGACTGGCGGGCCGTAATGGGGTCTGCCACCGGAATTGCGGAGATCAGGCTGCGGGTGTAGGGGTGGATGCTGTGGGTGATCAGCTCGTAGCTGTCGGCCAGCTCCACCATCTTGCCCAGATACATGACGCCGATGCGGTTGGAGATGTGCTTGACAACGCTCAGGTCATGGGCGATGAACAGGTAGGTCAGACCCATCTCCTGCTGCAGATCCTCGAACATATTGACGACCTGTGCCTGAATGGAAACGTCCAGTGCGGAGACAGGCTCGTCACAAACGATGAACTCGGGGTTCACAGCCAGTGCACGGGCAATGCCCACGCGCTGACGCTGACCGCCGGAGAACTCGTGGCAGTAGCGGTTTGCGTGCTCGCTGTTCAGGCCAACGCGCTCCAGCAGGGCGATGATCTTATCGTGGCGGTCCTTCTCGTTCTCGGCCAGATGATGGATATCAATGCCCTCGCCCACGATGTCGCCAATGGTCATGCGGGGGTCCAGACTTGCGTAGGGATCCTGAAAAACGATCTGCATCCGACGGCGGTAGGGCAGCATATCCACTGCGATCTTGTTGTCCTTATCGAACAGCAGGTTGCCGTCATAGTAGATCTTGCCGCCGGTGGGCTCGTACAGGCGCAGCAGGGTGCGGCCGGTAGTGGTCTTGCCACAGCCGGACTCGCCTACCAGACCAAGGGTCTCGCCCTTGCGGATGGCAAAGCTTACGTCATCCACAGCCTGAACGTACTTGCGGTTCTTGCCCACACCGCCGGCGGGGAAATACTGCTGCAGGTGCTGGACTTCAACCAGCGTCTTGTGTTCACTCATTCTGCCTTTTCCCCTTTCTCAAATGCAGCCTTCTGCTGCAGCCAGCAGTAGGTATAATGGGTATCGCTGAGCTCGGTGCGCGGGGGCATCTTGCTCAGACAGATCTTCATGCAGTTCTTGCAGCGGGGCGCAAAGGGGCAGCCGGCCGGCGGATTCAGCAGGTCCACAGGGGTACCCTCGATGGGCACAAGGCGCTCGTGCTCTGCGGTGTTCAGCTTGGGGATGGAGTTGATCAGGCCCTTGGTGTACTCGTGGCCCGGCTGATAGAAGATCTCGTCGGTAGTGCCGTACTCCACAATGTGGCCGGCGTACATCACGGCGATCTTCTCGCACATGGAAGCCACGACACCCAGATCGTGGGTGATCATAATGATGCTCATGCCCAGCTTCTTGCGCAGATCCTGCATCAATTCAAGGATCTGTGCCTGAATGGTCACGTCCAGTGCGGTGGTGGGCTCGTCGGCGATCAGCAGCTTGGGCTCACAGGCCAGTGCAATGGCGATCATCACGCGCTGGCGCATACCGCCGGACAGCTCGTGGGGGTACTGCTTCAGGCGCTTTTCAGGCTCATTGATGCCGACCAGCTCCAGCAGTTCCTTGGCGCGTGCCCATGCATCGGCCTTATTCTTATCGGTGTGCAGGCGGATGACCTCCACGATCTGGTTGCCGATGGTGTACACCGGGTTCAGGCTGGTCATGGGGTCCTGGAAGATGATGGAGACCTCGTTGCCGCGGATCTTGCGGAAGTCCTTCTCCTTCATGTTCTCGATCTCGTGGCCGTTGAACCACACCTTGCCGCCCACCAGCTTGCCGGGGTAAGCGGTCAGACCCATAACGGAGTAAGCAGTGACCGACTTACCGGAGCCGGACTCGCCCACAACGCCCAGAACATCGCCCTGATTCATGGTAAAGGAAACGCCGTTCAGTGCCTTTACTTCGCCCGCAGGGGTGAAGAAAGAAAGGCGTTCATCTTTGATATCAAGAATTTTCTCGCTCATTTCTGTTCACCTCATCAATTCTTCAGCTTCGGGTCAAAGGCATCGCGCAGGCCATCGCCGAACAGGTTGAACACAAGGATCATCACGCTGATCATCAGTGCGGGGGCGATCAGCAGATGGGGATAGGTGTTCATGCCCTTAACAGCATCGGTAGCCAGAGAACCCAGAGAGGGCAGCGGGGCTGCAACACCCAGACCGATGAAGCTCAGGTAGCTCTCGGTGAAGATGGAGGCCGGGATCTGCAGGGTGGTGGTAACAATCAGAGTACCAATGCAGTTGGTAAGCAGATGCTTTTTGATGATACGGCCGCTGGATGCGCCCAGTGCGCGGGCAGCGGTAACATACTCGCTCTCCTTCAGGATCAGGATCTGGCTGCGGACGATACGCGCCATGCCGACCCAGTACAGCAGAGCAAAGATGATGAAGATGGAGATCATGTTGGGGCCCAGCGTCTGCATCCACTTAAAGCCAGGCTGTGTGGACAGCTTGTCCAGCGGGTCCTTCAGGGCCATGCCCAGCAGGATGATCAGCAGAATATCGGGGATGGTGTACAGAATATCTGTAATACGCATCATGATATTATCCACCCAGCCGCCGGCAAAGGCGGAAACTGCGCCGTAGGTAGCGCCGATGATCAGCACCAGCACAGAGGCGATCAGACCGACAGACAGGCTGACGCGGGTGCCCATCATGATACGCACCGCAAAGTCACGGCCCATACGGTCGGTGCCCAGAATGTGCGGGAACACCTTTTCGCCGGCATCGATGCGGGCCTGCTCAGCGGCAGAGTACTCGAACGGTGCCAGATTGTTGCTGCCCTTCACCTGCTCGGAGTAGCTGTAGGGCCACACGGCGGGCAGAATGTAGGCAAAGATAGCAATGGCAATGATGAACACAAAGCTGACCATGGCGATCTTGTTTTTCTTCAGGCGGCGGATACCGTCCTTCCAGAAGTTGACGCTCTCGCGCATGACCACCAGACTCTGCTTTTCCTCATTGCTGGCGGGCAGAAAATCCTCCGCATTGAGCTGCAGGCTGAGCGGATTCTTTTTAATGTTTTCCATGAAAATCGCTCCTCTCTTACTTCAGCTTGATACGCGGGTCGATGATCTTGTACAGGATATCCACGATCACGTTTGCAATAATGACCATGCTGGACAGCAGAATGGTGGTGCCCATGATCATGGTGTAGTCACGGTTGGTGATGGCAGACACGAAGTCGCGGCCCAGACCGGGCACGGAGAAGATCTTTTCCACCACGAAGGAACCGGTCATCAGGCCGGCCAGCATGGGGCCAACGTAGGTGATGACAGGCAGAATGGCGTTGCGCAGTGCGTGCTTGAACAGGATCATGAACTGGGAAACGCCCTTTGCGCGGGCAGTGCGCATATAATCCTGACCCATAACGTCCAGCAGGCTGGAGCGCATCAGACGGGTGATATAAGCCGAGGGATAGATGGCCAGTGCGGTGACCGGCATGATATAGGCGGCTGCGCTGTTCAGACCAACGGTGGGCAGCACCTTCATGTTCATACCAAACTGGTACAAAAGCAGCACGCTGGAAATAAAGCTGGGGATCGCGATGCCACAGGTTGCAAACACGATAATGAGGTTATCCAGCCACTTACCACGGTTATAGGCCGAAATGCAGCCCAGCGGGATGCCCACGCACAGGGCCACCAACACTGCAATACCTGCCAGATGGCAGGACACCGGCAGCTTGCTGGCAATGATCTGGTTGACGGTACGGCCGCGCTGACGCAGGCTCAGGCCAAGATCGCCGTGCAGAAGGCCCTTCATATAGTTGACGTACTGCACACCCAGCGGCTTATCCAGGCCATACTTTTCGGCCAGAGCCTGCTGAGCAGCGGCACTGATGGACTTTTCTGCCACGAACGGGCCACCGGGGACCAGGTTCATGACAAAAAAGGTAACAGTAGCCACAATGAAGATACTGAAGATACCCATTGCGACACGCTTGATGATGTACTTTGCCATCGTTTGATGCCACTCCAATCCTATCAATGAATTACTGTTTTTGCTCTCAGGCCGAGCCACACTTTCCCGCAGTCCGCCAGCCTCACACATAGCGGACGTCTGTCCTTGGCACGCGGACAGAAAAGCGAATAATAAAACGATGGCATCTTGCGGTTGCACAAACACCATCGTCCATACCCGAGAAACACTCTATCTATTATAAGGATAACCACGATTTTTGTCAATTTACATGAAAAGAATTCACTTCACTATAGCAAAGCATGAGTGAAATCTTATACTTTATACAAATTTCCTGTATATTCGTAGGTGAAAGTGCTACTTTTCCGGCCTTTTGGGGGATTGTTTCGTTGGCGCGTACAATCCGCCCTCCCCTGTCGGCGTAAAAGGCAGCGTCTCTGCCGCAGAGTCATCCCTCCATGTCCTTAGCATTTTTCTCCATATTACAGCAAAAAGGCAAAACAAAACCATCCGCAGCCCCTTTCCGGCACAGTCAGTGCCCGGGAGATGTGCTGCGGATGGTCCGTGGTCGTTTTGCGGGTCAGGAGTACAGTTTTGCGGTCAGCCGGGAGTACATGGCGCTCTTCTGTGCCTTATAGGAGGCCATGGCCTGATCCGCCAATGCGGTGCTCTGGCCGTTGGCGGTCAGAATGGCGCGCATCTGGCTGACGATGCTCTCCACTTCCCTGTCGTAGGAGGCCTGCATCGCGTACAGTCTGCCGCTTCTGGCCAGCACGATGGATATCTTGCGCGCCTGTGTCTGCTGAGACTCCGGCAGCGATTTGAACTCTGCCTTTGCTCCGGCAATGCAGCTGTTCAGCTCTGCCTCGGCGCGTGCCTTGACGCTGTACAGCTGCCGCAGCAGTGCCTTGACCTCGGCCTCGTAGCCGGCCTCCTGTTTGCCGGAGGAGGACGCCGGTTTTTCTGTACCGGAATTGGCTGTACCGGCAGTCTCCTGCTTGCTGGAGGACGCTGTACTGCTGCTCTCCGTCCGGGAGGCAGCGCTCCCCGAAGAAGCAGAAGAACCTGCCGGGGAGGAAACCGCACCTGTCTCCTGCTGCGGAGCGCTGGCGGATGCCTCCTGTTCCCCGCTGCCGGACGCGGCGGCTTCATCTGCCAGTTCCTCCAGCGTGATCTCACCGCTGAGCAGCTTATCGATCTCATCATCCGTCAGGGTGACCTGTGTGCTGTCCGCCGGGGCATCCGGCAGGGTTTCAGGAATACCGGCTGCCATACTGTGGAGGTAGAACAGCACGCCAAGAACAGCTGCTGCCAGCAGAGCCACCAGCGCGCCCAGCACGATCAACACGATTTTCAGGACCTTATTTTTCTTCATACTAAAATCCGCTGCCCGGGCAGAGCAATTCTCTGCCCGGGCAGTTTTCTCCTTACTTTAGGATCAGACCCACATGCCCAAAAACTTTTTGGGCTGATGCAGGGTCACAGCGTCCAGTTCCTGATCGTGGAACAGTTCATCGCCGTTGCGCACGATGCGGGCAGCAGTTTCCTTGCCCAGCAGCTTTTCCAGCTGCTGCACTCCCTGTGCCATGCGGGGCGGGCGCTTGTCCGGGGAATGGGTGTCGGTGGAGATGACATGAACCAATCCCCACTGGATGAACTTACACAACTTTTTGCAGAGCTTAGGCTCCAGCAGTGCTCCTGCGTTGATCTGCGCATAGGCACCAGCGGCTACCCAGTCGTACAGCAGGGTGGGATCCTCCAGCACATAGGGGTAGCGCTCGATATGCGCGATCAGCGGCACGATGCCCTGCTGCTGCAGATTGTACAGGGTCTGCCGGATAAAATGCGGCTTGTGGGTGGTGGGGAATTCCAGCAGCAGATAAGCGGTGTCCCCCATGCACAGCGCCCGGGTGTCCAGCTCGCACAGGCCGGGCGAGAAGAACACCTCCGCCCCCAGTTTGAAATCAAACTGCATGGGCTGCCCCTCCAGCGCTGCGGTCAGCTGTTCAAAGGCAGCCTGCCGCTTTGCCGTAAAGGCTTCCACTGTGGTACGCTCGCTGTTGAAGTGGCTGGTGAACGCAATATTGCGCACACCGTCCTCGTATTCCCTGCGCAGCAGCTCCAGCGAGACTGCTGTATCCTTTGCGCCGTCATCCATGCCGGGCAGAATGTGACAATGCAGATCGGTCATAGCAGTGCTTCCTTATTATTTACCGGCAGTGGCATCCTGCTTGCCGTAGGCATAGTTGTAGTTGTAAGCATAGCTGTATGCGTAGCTGGAGCCCTTGAGTGCCTTCTTCATGTCGTAGCGGGTCAGCACGCTGCCCAGCACCCGGACACCGGCATCCTGCAGCTTTTTCACTGCGCCGCGCACCGCATCGGCGGGGGCGTAGTCCGAGCGCACAACGAAAACCGCGCCGTCCACATAGCGGCCGATGACGGCTGCATCGGTGACCACGGACACCGGGGGTGCATCAAAGATGACCACATCGAACTTTTCCCGCAGGGTGTTGACCATGGCCTGCATCTGCGGCTGGCTCAGCATCTCGGAGGGGTTCGGCGGCGGGGTACCGGCGGGCAGGAAGGTCAGATTCATTTCCTTCAGTTCATGCAGCGCCTCGTCCAGCGTGCACTGGTTGGACAGCACGTTGGAAACGCCCTTTACGTTGTGACCGGCCTTCAGATAGCGGTGCAGCACCGGCTTGCGCAGGTCGCAATCCACCAGAGCCACCTTTTTGCCGCTTTCGGCCATCGTCATCGCCAGATTGACTGCCACGTTGCTCTTGGACTCTTCCGGCACGGTACTGGTGATGACCAGCGTGTGCACGTCCATGGAGCCCGCCATAAAGTCCAGATTGGTGCGCAGAGACTTGTAAGCCTCCACATAGCCAAAGGGCATCCCCTTATCGGTGATCAGCTGCAAGGTGCGGTGCTCGCCTTCTTTTTTCTTTTTACCAAACAGATTCCACATCGTCTTACACCTCCGGGATCAGGCCCAGCACGGGCAGGCCGAGCTTCTTCTGAACATCTTCGTCATCCACAACGGTGTCATGCAGCAGATGTGCCAGCACCAGCACGCCGCACACCAGAACAGCGCCCAGCAGACCGGCCAGCACAACGTACTTCTTGGTCTGGGGGAACACCTTGTTGGGGTTGATAGACACATCGCTCACCGCCTTGCAGGAACCGGCTTCCACCTTTTCCACCAGCACATCGGGCACGATGTCGGCAATGGTCTGTGCGATCTCGCCTGCGCGCTCTGCATCGGTATCGGTGACCGTGATCTTCATGATCTGGGTAGCGTCCACATCGGCAACATCCACCATGTCGTACAGCTCGGCGTAGGTCATGTCCAGATTCAACTCATCAATGACCTCGTTCAGCACGGTGTTGCCCTTGATGATGACCGCATAGGTGCTGATCAGGTTCTTAGCCGAGTTGAAGTTATCACTGGTAAAGGTGGAGGAGTTATCCTGCCGGGTATTCACGATCATGTTGATAGAAGCCTGATACTTGGGTGTAAGCGCAAACACGCACACCAGCAGGCAAATCAGCGCTGCCGCAACAGCTGCTGCCACGATCTGCACAGCATGCGCCCACAGCAGGCGGGCCAGTTCCATCAGATCAATGGTCTCCTCGTCCTCCGTGCTCCGGAGCGACTGTCCCATAGTTGCTTTTTCGTCCATAATAGCGAAACTCACCTTTCTTGTTTTCCGCAGTGCAAGAAATGTACACCGGGTTCCTATAGATACACATTCGTTTTATAATGATAGCACATCTTGTTGTATTTTACAAGTAAAAATGCCATTTTCTGCCGGCAAATATATGGACAAAATATGCCCTGCCCCGTACAAAAAAGGCATCCGCAGCACATGGATGGCTGCGGATGCCTTCGTTTTACAGATTTTTAGCGAATACGCTTAGCGGGAGCCCTTATCGTAGGGGATACCCTCGGCCTTGGGTGCCATGCTGTTCTTGGAGGTGAAGGCCAGAATGACCATAGAGGCCACAAAGGGCATCATATTATAGATGTTGCTGGACCAGTGCAGCTGCGCAAGGAAGGTAGAGTCTGCAATATTGGCAAGGCTCTTGAACACGGCAAAGAACATGGCCGCGCCAAAGATGTGGAAAGGCTTCCACTGGCCAAAGATCATAACTGCCAGTGCCAGAAAGCCTGCACCGGCCACGCCGACTTCAAAGTTCCAGGTCTGCACCGGGGGCACGATATACGCCAGACCGCCGACGGCGCCCAGCGCACCGGAAAGGATGACACCGGCGTAGCGCATCTTGTAAACGTTGATGCCCACCGAGTCCGCAGCCTGCGGATGCTCGCCGCAGGCACGCAGACGCAGGCCGAAGCGGGTCTTATACAGCACGATGTAGCTGACCACCAGCAAGATCAGCCCCAGCGGCACGAACACGCTGAGTTCCAGCCCGCCGATGCTGAACAGGAAGGGCTTGTTGGAATAGTTCAGCTTGGCGCTGCCGCTCTCGCTGAAGTACTTGGAGATGACCACGGCAATGGCGGTAGCCAGCAGGTTCAGTGCCGTACCGCCAATGGTCTGGTCCGCCTTCAGGTTGATAGAGGCAAAGGCCAACAGCAGGCTGTAGATCACGCCCGCCAGCGCTGCCACCAGAATGGAGATCAGCACCACAAGGAAGGGCGACAGGCTTGCAGGCAGCATGGTCAGGGTAAGCACACCGGCCACGCCGCCGATGACCATGATGCCCTCCAGTGCAATGTTGATGATGCCGGAATGTTCGCTGAACATACCGCCCAGTGCCACCAGCATCAGCACGATGCCGTACAGCAGGGTATATTTGATCAGAAGCAGCATATTACTTGCCCTCCTTTTTGGTCTTTTCTGCGGCAGGCGCAGGCTCTGCGTTCACATTGGTCTTTTCGGCATTCCGGAACAGCAGGCTCTGGATCTTGCCGCGGAACAGCATGGAGAATGCGCACAGGTAGATGATGATGCCGCTGATCAGATCCGAGATCTCAGTGGGGTAAAACTTGGTGGACAGGAAGGAGCCGCCGACCGAGATGTGGGAGATGAACAGCGCAGAGAACACGGTGCCAATGGGGTTGGAGCTTGCCAGCAGTGCCACCGAGATACCGTTGAAGCCCATGCCCGGCAGGCTGGTGGAGTTCAGCGGGTTCCACTGGGACACGTTGGACAGATAGAACAGGCCTGCGCCGAAGCCCGCCAGCGCACCGGCAATGGCCATGGAGAGGATGATGTTCTTCTTCTCGTTGATACCGGCGTAACGGGCGGCGTTCTTGTTCAGGCCAACGGCCTTGAGCTCGTAGCCGAAGGTGGTCTTGTTCAGCACCACCCAGATCAGCACGGCCACCGCTGCCGCCAAGAAGATGGCAATGGTGGTGCTGTTGGTCTGGAACAGCTTGTTCAAGCCAAAGTCCGGGATCAGGGACTGGGCAAAATCGGCATTCTTGCTCAGGTTCAAAGTACGGGTGTTGCGCACATCGTACATGGGGCCGGTGCCGTTCTGGTAGATGAGCTCATTCACCAGATACAGGCCGATCCAGTTGAACATGATGGAGGTAATGACCTCGTTGATGTTGAAGTAGGCTTTGAAAAAGCCGGGGATCGCACCCCACAGGCCGCCCAGCACGGCTGCTACCAGCAGGCAGACGAACCAAGGTAGCTTGAGCATGATGGCGCAGTACAGCGCACCGTAAGCGCCCAGCGTATACTGACCGGCTGCACCGATGTTGAACAGGCCGGTCTTGAAGGCAAAGGCCACGGACAGACCGGTCATAATGAGGGGAGCCGCATTTGCCAGCTCCTTGCCGACACCGTAGGGTGCGTCATGGAAGCCGCCCTTCAGGATGCGCACAAAGCCGTCGCCCCATGCGTGGGCCGGGTTGATGGCCAGCAGCACCAGAAAACCGACCACAAGGCCGATCAGGATGCACAGCAGAGCAGCCAGCACACTGGTGATGGAGCTGTTCAGACTGCTGTGGGAAAGTTTTTTCTTGTTCATGTGTTATTTGCTCTCCTTTCCCTGCTTGCGTGCGCCTGCCATATACAGGCCCAGCTCCTGCACGGTGGTGGTCTTGGGGTCAAATTCGCCCACAACCTCGCCCTCGTACATCACAAGGATGCGGTCGGACAGGTTCATCACCTCGTCCAGCTCCAGACTGACCAGCAGCACGGCCGTACCCTTATCGCGCTCGGCCACGATCTGACGGTGGATGTATTCAATTGCACCAACGTCCAGACCGCGGGTTGGCTGGACTGCCACCAAGAGCTTCGGGTCCTTATCGATCTCACGGGCAATGATGGCCTTCTGCTGGTTGCCGCCGGACATGCTGCGCACGGTGGTCAGGCTGCCCTGACCGCTGCGCACATCGTACTGGGCAATGAGCTTATCGGAGTATTCGCGCACCTTATCGCTGCGGATAAAGCCGCCCTTCTGGAACTCGGGCTGCCAGTAGCGCTGCAGCACCATGTTGTTTTCCAGGCTATAGTCCAGCACAAGGCCGTGCTTGTGGCGGTCCTCCGGGATATGGCTCATGCCGTCCTTGGAGCGCTGACGGATGGACTCGTTGGTGATGTCCTTGCCGTCCAGTGTGATCTTGCCGCTGCTGATCTTTTCCAGACCGGTCAGGCCGTAGACGAACTCGGTCTGACCGTTGCCCTCGATACCGGCAAGACAGACGATCTCACCGGCGTGCACCTGAAAAGAGACATTCCGGACTGCATCCTTCTTGTGCTGGGCGCTGTGCATGGTAACGTTTTCCACATCCAGCACCACTTCGCCGGGGTTGGCAGGCTTTTTGTCCACCTGCAGCTGCACATCACGGCCAACCATCATGCGGGAAAGCTCTTCCTTGGTGGTGTCCTTGATGTCCACGGTGCCCATATACTTGCCCTTGCGCAGAACAGTGCAGCGGTCTGCCACCGCCATGATCTCGTTGAGCTTGTGGGTAATGAACAGGATGGACTTGCCTTCCTTCTTGAACCCGCGCATGATCTCCATCAGTTCGTCGATCTCCTGCGGGGTCAGCACTGCGGTAGGCTCGTCGAAGATCAGGATCTCGTTGTCGCGGTACAGCATCTTCAGGATCTCAACGCGCTGCTGCATACCAACAGAGATATCGCTGATCAGTGCATCCGGGTCCACGCGCAGGCCGTACTTTTCGCTCAGGGCCATCACCTTTTTGCGTGCCTCGGCCTTCTGCAAAAAGCCCATCTTGTTGGGTTCCACCCCCAGAATGATGTTGTCCAGCACGCTGAAGCATTCCACCAGCTTGAAGTGCTGGTGCACCATGCCGATGCCCAGTGCGTTGGCATCGTTGGGGTTGCGGATGGCAACCTCCTTGCCGTTTTTCAGGATCTTGCCCTGTTCCGGCTGATACAGGCCGAACAGCACGCTCATCAGCGTACTTTTGCCCGCACCGTTCTCGCCCAGAAGGGCGTGTACCTCGCCCTTGCGCAGTTGCAGGGTGATATCATCGTTTGCCTTGATACCGGGGAATTCCTTGGTAATGTGGAGCATCTCGATCACATAATCCTCTGCCAATCTGCTCACTCTCCTTTCGTGCCGTAACGACACCTTTTTCTATACTACAACCCATTATACCTGATTTTTTGCAGTTTGCACACGGCTTTTTGATTTTTTGTCAAAAAGCACAAGTAAAAGTATTACTTTTGTACGGTCTGCACGATTTCCAATCTGATTCTCCCACGCAGGCATACAAAAAGGGCGGGGTGCCCCTGCATGAGCACCCCGCCCCTATTACGGGAGTAATTCCGGGATAGCGATTACTGGATGTAGTTGACCTTGGTGAACTCGCTGACGGTGGGCTTGGTAGCGTCGTCGGAGCTGTTGTCCACAACGAGCTCGCCGGAAGCGATCTTGCTCTTCAGGGCCTCGTACTCGTCCTTGGTGAAGGTCTTGAAGTTCCAGCTGTCATCAGCAGTGGGCAGACCAACATAGTCGCCATCCTCCAGACCGAAGTTACCGTTGGTAGCAGCGATGTTGCTCCACTCGCCGGCCTCGATGTCGCCCAGAGCGGTGCTGACAGACTCAGACAGACCCTTCATAGCGGAGGTGATGAACGGGTTGTATGCGTAGCCGTCCTTCTCAACGCCATTAGCACCGATGTAGTTCTGGTCAACGTCAACGCCCACAACGTAGCCGTTGTTCTTCAGAGCAGCCTCGACAGCGGAGGTGTAGATGCCGCCGCCGCAGGCAAAGACAATCTGGGTGCCGTTGGCATACCAGCCCTCCATACGGGAGGTGATGTTGGCATCGCCGTAGAACTGGCCGCCGTAGAAGTAGTTGATGTCAATGTTGGTGCCCAGCTCCTTTGCAGCAGCGTCAGCGCCCTGCACATAGCCGTAGCCGTAACGGATAACGGCGGGCACAGCCATGCCGCCCAAGAAGCCCAGCTTGGTGTAGCCGTCCTTAACAACGGCGTAGCCTGCCAGATAACCTGCCTGCTCCTCCTTGAAGGTGATGCAGTAGCAGTTGGCGGGGATGCTGTCGGTGCCGATATCGCCCTGGGTCACATCGATAGCGATGAACTTGACGTCGGGGTACTGCTCAGCAGCCCATGCCAGAGAGGCACCGTACAGGTAGCCCACGCAGACGATAACGTCAGCACCGTCGTTGACAGCCTGACGGATCATGGTCTCGCGGTCCTCATCGGAAGCATCAGAATCGGGGATGTAGTACTGGCAGTTGTCGCCCATGTAGCTGGAGACAGCAGCCCAGCAAGCCTGGTTGAAGCTCTCATCATCGATCGTGCCGGTATCGCAGGTCAGAGCGACCTTAGCGATCTTCTCAGCGCCGTCTGCTGCGCCGGAAGCGGCGGCAGAGCTGGCAGCTGCGGAAGAAGCAGTGCTGGTAGAGGAAGCGGAAGAACCGCCGCAGGCGGTCAGAGCAGCGGCAGCGGCAGCAGCACCGGCCACAGCCAGAAAGTTACGACGAGAAATCTTCATAAGAAACTCTCCTTTTATTTTAAAAAATTGCGTCAAATGAATGAAATGTGCACTCTGGCACATCTACTGGCTCAAGTATAGCGGGTGGAAGTGACAGATGCAAGCAATTTCCGATTACAAATTCTTTACAAATCCCTTGTATAATTTATAAAAAAGTAATGCTTATTCACCAAATTTCCCCTGCTTGCGCTGTTTTTCGCAGAAGGACAGTTACTTTCCTTCCACGGCGCTGTTGCCCGCCACGTTGGAGGGGCCAAAGCCGAAGGGCAGCAGCTCGTCCATGCTGCGCTCAATGAAGTCCTCCGGGGTCTTTGCCATAATGACGTTCAGCTCCGGCCCGCCAAACTCGAACAGTGCCTGACGGCACACCCCGCAGGGCGAGGTGATCTGCCGGTTCACTTCGCCCCGGCGGCTGCCCACCACGGCGATATCCGTAAACGCGGTCACACCTTCCGCCACCGCCTTGAACAGAGCGGTGCGCTCGGCGCAGCTGGTGGGGGTAAAGGCGGCGTTCTCCACGTTGCAGCCGGTAAAGATGCGTCCGTCCGCAGCGCGCAGTGCAGCGCCTACCATAAAATCACTGTAAGGCGCATAGGCCTTTTCCCGCGCGGCCAGTGCCATGCGGATCAGCTGCTGTTTTTCTTCCATGGTCAGTTTTGTCATGCTGTCTCCTCCTTTTATGGGCAAAAACAGCGCGGCTGTGCCTTGGGGCGGCAGCCGCGCTGAAAAATTTATGCGATCAGTACTCTGCGCCCAGAGCGACCTTCATCATATCGGTAAAGCTCTTCTGGCGCTCCTCGGCGGTGGTGATGCCGGGGGCCACAAAGCTGTCCGAGATGGTCAGCAGGCAGGCGGCGTTCTTACCCAGCACCTGCGCGTTGGCAAACAGGGCAAAGCTTTCCATCTCCACGCACAGGCAGCCGTCCTCGTCCCGCAGCTTTTCCCAGTAGGTGGGCTTTGCGTCCGAGGGCTGACGGTAGAACACATCCGAGGAATGGATGTTGCCCTCGATCAGGGGGATGCCCTGCTTTGCAGCGGAGGCACGCAGCTTTTCGTTCAGGGCTGCGCTGGGCAGGGTGATGTTTCCAGTAAAGCCGCTCTGCACCCGGGCGTAGTTGCTCTCGCTCACAGCGCCGGTGGCCAGCACGGTGTCGAACAGCTTGGCCTTCTCGGTATAGCTGCCAGCAGAACCGATGCGGACGATATTTTCCACGCCGTAGAAGTTGAACAGCTCGTAGGAGTAGATGCCGATGGAGGGCATACCCATACCGCTGCCCATCACGCTGATGGGGCGGCCTTCGTAGGTGCCGGTAAAGCCCAGCATCCCGCGCACGCCAGTCACCTGCCGGACATCCTGCAAAAAGGTGTCGGCAATAAATTTGGCACGCAGGGGGTCACCCGGCATAAGGACTGTCTTGGCGAAATCGCCCATTTCTGCGCTGATGTGAGGGGTAGACATAGATGATCTCTCCTTTTTATTCATGATACAGCAGAGGGGCTTTCCCCCTGCGGAAAAGCCCTTGCTGCTATTTACCGATATTTGCTGCGGTTGAACACGTTCTGCGGTGCGATGTAAGAGCCGTTGCGCCGGATCTCGAAGTGGCAGTGGTTGCCGCTGGAACGTCCGGTGCTGCCCACATAGCCGATGAGCTGACCCTGCTTGACCGACTGACCGGCGTGCACCACCAGCGACAGGCAGTGGGCGTACAAGGTGGTGTAGCCGTTGCCGTGGCTGATGATGATGGAGTTGCCGTAGCCGTTGCCTGCACCGGCACGGTTGTAGCCGGCCTTGGTCACCGTACCGCCTGCCGAAGCGTAAATGGGCGTACCGGCGGCGGCGCAGATATCCACGCCCTTGTGGCTGCCGCCGTACCAGCGGGAGCAGTTCCGATAGCCGGGCACCGGCCAGATAAACTGTCCTCTGCCGGTGATATAGGATGCACCGGAGGACACCTTTTTGGTGCCCACCGTAACTTTTTCAGTCACAGGCTCCTTGGTCACCACGGTGCTCAGGATCTGCTGGGAAAGCTGATTGCCGTTTGTATCGTACACCCGCTGTGCCGTCACGGTGCGGATGCCGTTCTCGCCCTTCTGGGTAACGCGCTTGGTACCGGAGTTCAGCTCTTTGGACTTGGTGGTCTCGGTGGTGTAGGCGATCTCTTCCTCCCAGCTTTCCACCTTGGTGATGCGCACCTCCAGCGTTTCCTCCTCCCGCACCACGGTCAGTGCATCGCCGGGCAGGATCTTGGAGTTCTGGGTCAGGCCGTTTTCGCCGTTGGCGGTAAAGCCGGTGTTCATTTCGCACAGTTCCTTCACGGTCAGGCCGTTTTTCTGAGCGATAGACCAGATGGTGTCGCCGTTCTGCACCGTGTAGGATTTTTCCGCCTGCTGCACACCGGAGAGCAGCTGCTCCACCTCGGCTTCCTCCTGAAAGCTCTCGTTGAAGTAGATGCCGTTTTCCAGCGTGACATCCTTGTTGAAGCCCACGGTGGTGTTGGGGTCGTCCGGGTTCTCGTAGGGTTCCAGCAGGCTGCTGATGTATCGTTGCAGACCGGTGCCGTCCGCGCATACGGCGGTCAGCTCACCGTCCAGATACAGGGCTGTGCCCTCGCTGATCTGGTCGCTGGAGGTTTTGAGGATAGCGTCAGCCACGTCATTTTCGTCCATCACGTCATGGGCGACGGTCACGGAATAAGTAGGCTCCACGGTAAAGCGCGCCTGCTCTGCGCCGGAATAATTGATACGCTGCTGCACAGCCTCCAGCGCAGAGTTGAACACCTCTTCGTTGGCCACATAGCCCACAGTTTTATCGTCCACCTGCACCTGCAAAGCGTAAGGCTGACGGATGGTGGTCTGGAACACCGTCACCATAACAGCCAGTGCTGCCGCCGGCAGCACATACATGGCCATGCGGGGCACAAGGCGGATGTTATCGGCGATGCCCTCCGCAATGAAGTGCCCGCTTGCGCGCAACGCAGCGCCAAAGCCTTTTTGCTTGCGCACCCGGTGTGCGTGGCGCAGCAGCGCCCCGGTGCCCCGCAGGGCAAGCACCACCGGGCCAAACAGATCCCGCAGCAGCCGCGCCGCGCCGGGAAAGGCCATGGATGCAATATTTTTCAGCAGATCTCTGCCCATCTGCAGCAGACGCTGCAGCCCGTGCTGCAAACGGCGCCCGGTACGGATGACCGCATACTCGGCGGAAAAGCCGATGGCGTACAGCGTCTCGCCCACCATGGGCGCTACGGGGTTGTGCAGCAGCTTATGCCACAGCGTTTCCCGGCGGTGCTGACGCTTGCGGCGCAGTCTGTGCCGCCGCAGCACACCCCGGCACTGGAGCTGTGCCCACAGCGAGCGCAGCTTCTGGCGGCGGGTCTGCCGTACCGGCTGCGCAGCGGGCTGCTGCTCCTTTGTTTTATCTTCAGTCAACGGGATTTTCTCCTTCCTGCGCCGCTGCAGGGCATTTTTTCGGCCCGGAACGCAGCAGCTAGATGGTGTACGTTCCCCTGTTCAAAAGGCCAACAGGGCCTGTACACAATACGCTCTCTTTTTTATTATACACTTTGCATGGTTTGAAACAAGCGCTTACATAAAATTTGGCTACTTTTTCACGCAGTTTTCACGAAAAAAGTGCTTCCATATCCGGCGGCAACGGGCTTTCCACCGTGACCGTGCGCAGCTGCAAGGGCATTTCCACCCGGATGCCGTCCGGCAGCGGGGTGTACACAGGCACCGCAAAGCTCTGCCGGGCGCAGTGCAGCGCCTGCCGGCCAATGCGCTCCCGGCTGCCGCCGTAAAGGTCGTCCCCGGCAAGCGGATGGCCGATGGACGCAAAATGCACCCGGATCTGGTGGGTGCGGCCGGTCACCGGCACACAGGCTGCAAGGCTAAGGCCGTTTTCTTCCCTTATAATAGTATACTCGGTGCGGCTGGGCTTGCCCTCGGGGGTAACGCAGCGCCCGATGATGCTGTCGCTCCGGCGGCCGATGGGTGCATCGATGACCCCTTCCCCCGGCGGCAGCGCGCCCTGCGCAATGGCATAATACAGCTTTGCCACCCCGCCCGCCAGCAGCGGTGCGGCGTAGGCGTTTTTCGCCGCCAGCACAAGGCCGCTGGTGTCCTTATCAATGCGGTTCACCGGGCGGAACACCGGGCTGTGGCCTTGGGCAGCCGCCCACGCCGCGTAGCCGTTTGCCAGCGTACCGCCGGGGTAGTTCAGGGTGGGGTGCACCGCCAGCTGCGGCGGCTTTTCCAGCACCACAGCAAAGGCATCCTCGTAGACCACCTTGACCGGGATCTCCGGCTGCGGGGTCACACCATCCCCTTCCGGCGGCAGGGCAAAGGAGAGCACCTGCCCGGGGAAGATGCGCCGGTTTGCCAGCACAGGCACACCGTCCGCAAAAAAGCCGCCACCCCGGAACTTGACTGCCCGGGCAAGGTCGGTAGAGACGGCACACTGGCGCAGAAAGCTGCGCACCAGCACCCCCTCGTGGGTGGTAGCCGTATCCGGCACGGCAAAATACAGCTGCATGGCCTGCCCCTCCCCTGCAAAATCCACAAAAAATACAAATGATATTATAACAAAAATCCGTTTCACTTGCAAATCTTACTTTTTTATGGTATCATGAGGAACGGAAAACGAGTGGAACATACGGCGGCGGGGCGGCTTTGACCGCTCTGAGGAAAGTCCGGGCCTCACAGAGCACGGTAACTGCTAACGGCAGCCGAGGGTGACCTTAGGGAAAGTGCAACAGAAAACAAACCGCCGCAGCAATGCGGTAAGGATGAAACGGCGAGGTAAGAGCTCACCAGCGCATGGGTGACCATGCGGCTTTGTAAACCCTACCGGAAGCAACGCCTATATGGGACGTACAGCGCTGCTCGCGTGTCCCGAAGGCGGCACGAGCCTGTCAGCAATGGCAGGCCTAGACAGATCGTCGTTTAATACAGAACCCGGCTTACGGTCTATCTCGTTTTCCCTTTTGTGTTTTTGTGCTGTCTGCTGCTATGCAGGCAGCTTTTTTGTTGCAGCAACGTAAAAAGGGGCCACCGCACAGGATTTGTGCAGTGACCTCTTTGTTGTTTACGCAAAAGGGTTGCTCAGTTCCCGCTGCCGCCAAGGATTGCGTCCAGCACGGTGGAAGCGGCACTGTACAGCGAGCCTGCGGTCTGCTCTACCTGCTCCTGCGTGGGCAGGCTGACGGCGGGCGTCTCGGTGCTGCCGCCCTCGGCGGGGGTCTCCGGCTGGGGCGTCTCGGTGGCAGCGGGCTGCTCGGCGGGCGTTTCCGCAGGCTGCTCTGCCGGCTGTTCGGCGGGCTGCTCCGCAGGCTGCTCACCAGACTGTTCGGGCACGCTTTCCGCCGGTTCTTCCACGATCACGCTGTCGGCGGGCGTCTCAGGCACAGAGACAGCGGCATCGGGGTCAGCGGTGGGGGTGTACACGTCCGTCTTTTCCGGGGTCTGGGTGGTGGAGCTTACCGTGCCCTCGCCGCCCAACACCGCCGCGATCATCTCCTTGGCCTTTGCCACGGAGTTTTCGTCCGGTTTCATGACATAGAGCTTCTGCCCCTTGGCAGAGTAGCACTTGGTGCTGCTGCCGGAGGAGCCGGTAACGGTGTAGCTTTCAATGTTCCACTCTGCAAAATCGCTCAGCTGCATCCGCACCAGTGCGCTGATCTGGTTCTGGGAAAGGCTGGTGACGAAGCAATCGGCGGCAGAATCCATGATCTTGGAAAATCCCATCAGCAGCGCCGGGGACTTGATCTTGTTCAGCATGGCATCGATCACCTTCATCTGGTTGATGCCGCGCTGCACATCGCCGGTCTTAAAGGCGTGGCGCTCGCGGGCAAAGGCCAGCGCAGCCTTGCCGTCCAGATGGTTCCAGCCCTCGGCAAAGGTGGTGGGGTCGTAGTAGCCGGGGCTGCCCACCGAGGTGAACGCCTGATCGGAATACACGTCCACACCGCCCAGCGCATCAACAATGTCGATAAACCCTGCAAAATTGATGCGGATATAGTGCTCCACGTTCACACCGTACAGGTTGCCGAGGGTGTCCATGCTGGTCTGCACACCGTAAAGCCCGGCGTGGGTCAGCTTATCCTTGCTGTTTGTTCCGGCAAGGTCCACATAATAATCGCGCGGGGTGTTGATCAGCACCACCTGCTTGGTAACGGGGTTCACTGCGGCAATGATATTCACATCGCTGCGCGCTTTTTCCGTCAGATCACCGCGGGTATCCACACCGCTCAGGTACAGCACAAAAGGCTCTTTGGTGATCTTATTGGCCTCGGCGTTGCTCAAAAAGCCGTTGGTCATATTGCCCAGCGCGTCGAGGCCCTGCTGCGCCCACACGCAGCCCACCGCCATGGCGGCGCACAGCACCACCGAGAACGCCCGGGACACTGTGCCTGCAGTTTTGTACTCCTGACAGCGCTTGACCAGCAGCCACAGCAGCACCAGCAGCGCCGCCAGCACCACCAGATACAGCACCGGCAGCATCTGGGTGCGCCACAGCTGCACCAGCGCCAGAACGCTTAAAATTGCCTGTACGATCAGCAAGATCTTCCCTCGTTTCGGGGGCTGGTACGCCCCATTCTCCCCGCCAGCAGTGTTGCGGCGGGTGTTTTGCTGCGGGCGGCGGGGCGGTGGAGCCTGCTCCGGCGGCAGCTCCGAGAAAAACGCGGCGCTGTCCACCACTACAGTGGCGTCCTGCTGCTCAGCCTTGTGCAAAAGACGATGCAGGGAACGACCGTCCTCCTTGCGGGAATGCTCGTTTTCGTCCAACATGAGAATACTCCTTTTTTCAGCCCACCGGAACGATGGTCAGCACGGCGCGGGCAGGCAGGCAGGTGGCGGTCTGATCCTCCGCCGACAGCCAGCCAAAGCCCTCGCAGATGTGATCCGGGCAGGGCGATTCAATAAACCGCGCCCTGCCGTCCTTTACCTCTATATGCACCGTATAATAACCGGTGTCCACACTGTAAGTTTCGTCCTTTTCCAACGGAATGTCCATCACAGCGTTGTTGTCGCCGTAAATCAGCTGTGCAGTCAGTTTTCCGCCGGTGGCATTGTGGCTGCGCACGGCCAGCAGCACCGCTGCGATGGCCAGCACCACCACCGCAAACAGGATATTGGTCAAAAGCTTTTTGTTCTTCATGGCTTACTGCTCCCCGGGCTTGAGCTGCTCCAGCTCTGCCAGCCAAAGGGTGGCGCAGGCATCGCTGGGCATGCGCCAGTCGCCCCGGGGCGAAAGGGTCACGCTGCCCACCTTGGGGCCGTCCGGCAGGCAGCTGCGCTTGAACTGCTGAGCAAAAAAGCGCCAGTAGAAGTTGCGCAGCCACTTGTACAGCACGGCATCCGTGTACTCTGCTCTGCCTGCAAAGGCCGCCTTTGCCAGCCGGTAGATCTTTGCCGGGCCAAAACCGCAGCGCAGTACATAATACAGGTAAAAATCGTGCAGCTCGTAGGGGCCCACCAAGTCCTCGGTGATCTGTGCGATCTCGCCGTCCTTGGCGGGCAGCAGCTCCGGCGACACCGGGGTAGCAAGAATATCCAGCAGCACATCGTGCAAAGCAGCGGTGGCAGCAGTCTCAGCTTCGTACTGCACCAGATAGCGCACCAGCGTTTTGGGCACACCAGCGTTTACGCCGTACATGCTCATGTGGTCGCCGTTGTAGGTAGCCCAGCCCAGCGCCAGCTCCGAAAGGTCGCCCGTGCCCACCACAAGGCCGCCGGTGCGGTTGGCAAGGTCCATCAGCTCCAGCGTGCGCACACGCGCCTGCCCGTTTTCAAAGGTGACATCCAGCACGGTCTCATCCTGCCCGATATCCGCAAAGTGGCTGCGCACGGTGTCGGCAATGCGTATCTCCTGAAAGCTTACGCCCAGCTCCCCGCACAAAATTTCGGCGTTGCTGCGGGTGCGCTTGGTGGTGCCAAAGCAGGGCATGGTCACCGCCAGCACATCGGCGGCGGAGCGGTGCAGCTGCTTCATGGCGCGCACTGCCACCAACAGGGCAAGACAGCTGTCCAAGCCGCCGGAAATGCCAATGACCGCTGTTTTTGCGTGGGCGTGCTCCAACCGCTTGGCAAGGCCGTCGGCCTGCATCTTCAAAATCAGCTCGCAGCGGGCGGCACGGCGCTGCGGGTCACTGGGCACAAAGGGTGCGGGGTCGATGCGGCGGGTGAGCACCGTTTCCTCCGGTGTAAGGTCAAATTCCACCGTGATGTAGCCCTCGGCAGTGTGCTCAAAGCTGGTATTGCGGGCACGCTCGGCCTCCATGCGCTGGCAGTCCAGCTCGGTCTCGGCGTGGTCGCCCGCAAAGGGCGCAGTCTCCGCCAGAATGCTGCCGTCCTCGGCGATGAGGTCATGCCCGGCAAACACCATGTCAGTGGTGCTTTCGCCGTGCCCCGCCGAGGCGTACAGGTAGCCGCACAGCAGCCGGGCAGACTGGTTTGCCACCAGTGCGCGGCGGTACTCGGCCTTGCCCACGGTCTCATCGCTGGCAGAAAGGTTTGCAATGACGGTCGCGCCCGCCAGTGCGTGGAAGGTGGAGGGCGGCAGGGCGCTCCACAAGTCCTCGCACAGCTCTACGCCCAGCACAAAACTGGGCATCTGGCGGCAGCGGAACAGCAGTGACGTACCAAAGGGCACCTGCTGCCCGCAGACGGTCACCGTCTGCACCTCGGTGCTGCCGGGGGTGAACTGCCGCTTTTCGTAGAATTCGCCGTAGTTGGGCAGGTAGGTCTTGGGCACAACGCCCAACAGCTGCCCGCGGCACAGCACGGCAGCGCAGTTGTACAGCTTGCCGTGCACCAGCAGCGGCAAGCCAACCAGCGCCACGGTGTCCAGTGCGCGGGTCTGCGCAAGCAGCCACTCCAGCGCATCCAGTGCGCCCTGCTGCAAGGTGCGCTGCAAAAACAAATCGCCGCAGGTGTAGCCGGTAAGGCAAAACTCCGGGAATACCGCCAGTTTTACCCCGCGCTGCGCGGCAGCTTGCAGCTGCGCCAGCACCTGCTGCGCGTTATAGGTGCAGTCTGCCACTCGCAGCGCGGGCGAAAAGGCAGCTGCCTTTAAAAAACCATCTTTCATAAGAGGATTTCACATCCTGTCTGTTTCAATGTTGCCATGGTGACCCATGTTGACCATAGTATACCACAAACAGCACAAAACGGAAAGTAACAGACTGGTAAAAGAAGTGTGAACGTGGGAAAACCCTCTCAGTCAAAGCCTGTGGCTTTGACAGCTCCCCCGAGGGGGGAGCTGGACGCGACCAACGGGAGCGGACTGAGAGGGTTCGCACGCAAACTCCCCCAGTCATCTCGCTGCGCTCGATGACAGCCCCCGCTGAGATTGGGCTTTTGGCATAGTGGCAAAGTTTCCAGCTAGACCGCAAACTTTCCGGCAGTGCAAAAGGCGTCCCTATTGGAGGAGCTGGCGAGCGCAGCGAGACTTAAGGGATAAAAAAACACCCCCGCAGGCATAAGCCTACGGGGGTGTTATTATGCTAGTATGTTCCCTGCACCCCTAGGGGTACAGTCACGCAAGCATGAGCCTATCAGTCAAGCTGATTACTTAAGCTTTGTAGACGCCCTCGCCAACGATGTTCTTAGCGGTGCCGAAGCCCAGGTTGTAGATAGCAGCCAGGTTGCCAGCAACGTTCAGGATGCTGTTCACAACGCCCAGAGCGCCGTAGCCGAACTTCTGAGCGCCAGTGGACTCATCGGTCACATTATCGGTGTAGTTCTTCTTCCAAATGGTGCTGAACTGGCCGCCGAAGCCGGTCAGGCCGTCGCCGGGGGTCCAGGTGCCGCTGAACACAGCGCCAACGGTGTTGTCCAGGAAGCCCTGAACGTACTTGTTACCAACGATGGTAATCAGGTTCTTGTGGAAGTTCTGCCACTGAGCAGCGCCCATAGCGGGTGCCAGGTAGTCAGCAACGCTACCACCCATAACGTAGGTCATCTCGTTCTCAGACACAGCAGAGAAATTTGCAGGCATCATCATAATGAATTACTCCCTTCAAAAATAGAAAAAATATTTTCGAACCGGTGTTTCCGGCTCAATCCTTATTAGGATGGCAATAATATACCACACTTTCCAGAAATGTTCAAGTACTTTTTTGAAAAAAGTGTAAAAACTGTGAAACATCGTCCCGGCTTTTGTAGCAAAACTGCACTGTTCATGCGGGTTTTTCTGGTGTGACAAGTTTTTTCGCAAATTTGTGAAAAATAGACTACCAGAACCATAAGGCGGTGCTTTGCAATGAAAACAGTTGTTTTTGTGGACGAATTGCTGCTGGTAAACTTTGCCGCAGCCGCCGCGCTGCTGCTGGGCGCGGGGCTTTTATGCGGGCGCAGCTGCACCGGGCTGCGGCTGTGCGCGGGCAGCGCGGCGGCTGCGGTCAGCACCCTTGTCCTGCTGGCCCCTCCGTGGCCCGCCCCGCTGGCGGTACTATATAAAATCGCCAGCTGCTGCGGGGTGGTGGCGGTGTGCTACGGCGTGTCCGGGGCGCGCAGCTTTGCCCGGCTGTGCGGATGGTATGCGGCGCTGAACGGCCTGCTGTGCGGCGCGGTGGTGCTGCCCGGGGTACAGGCCAACAACCTGAGCGTGCTTTTACCGGTGCGCCCGGGGCAGCTTTTGCTCTGCTGCGCCGGGGTGTACGGGCTGCTGCGCGGGCTGCTGGCGGTGTTTGGCCGCCCGCAGCGGGGCTGCTTTGCCGCTGTGCTGCAAATTGCGGGGGCAACAGTGCCGGTACAGGCCTACCACGACACCGGCTTTACCCTGCAAGACCCCCTTGCTGGGCGGCGGGTGGTGCTGGTGCAGTACCCGCCGTTGCGCAGCCGGCTGCCCGCACCGCTGCGCGCCTACTTAGACAGCTGGTTTGCCTCCGGCACTGCCCCGCCTCCGGGGCTGAGGGTGCAGTTTGTACCCTGCGCCGCCGTTACCGGCCATTGCCTGCTGCCCGCCGTGCCCGCCGCGCTGTGCCGTGGGCAGCGCCGCGTGCCCGGCCTGCTGGCGGCCTTTTGCGCCCCGGACGCCCCCACCGGCGCATGGACGCTGCTGTTGGGGGACGACGTGGCGGAGGAGGTGGGGGTGTAGGAGTTTTCCGCCCTCTCAGGCGCTCCCGCGCCAGCTCTCCCGGAGGGAGAGCTTATAGCATTGCCGTAATCTTTTATCATTCATCCGATACTTTTTCCGTCATGGCAAAAAAGCTCCCCCTTTGGGGGAGCCGGCACGGCGTAAGCCGTGACTGAGAGGGTTCAGCCCTCCCTGATGCAGTTTCCTTATAATACATATAATAAATAGTGCACAGGAGGGATATCCATGTTGCAGTTTTTCCGCAAGGTCTGGCAGCGGCTGTGGGGGCGTTTGCGCTACTGCGGCGCGGTGCATTATCTGGCGGGCGGGCCAAGCCTGCCCCCGCCCCTTACCCCCGAGCAGGAAAAAGCCCTGCTTGACCGCATGGCTGCCGGGGACGCTGCCGCCCGCGAGGAGCTGATCACCCACAACCTGCGACTGGTGGTGTATCTGGCCAAAAAGTACGAAAACAGCGGTGTGCCCGCCGAGGACTTGGTAAGCATTGGCACCATCGGGCTGATCAAGGCGGTAAACACCTTCACCCCTGCCCGCAGCATCAAGCTGGCCACCTACGCCAGCCGCTGCATCGGCAACGAGATCCTGATGTACCTGCGCAAAAGCTCCAACCGCCGGCAGGAGGCCAGCATCGACGAGCCTTTGAACGTGGACGGCGATGGCAACGAGCTGCTGCTCTCGGACATCCTTGGCAGCGATGCCAACGCGGTAAGCCAGCAGCTGGAGCAGGACGCCGAGCGCGCGGTGCTGCGCAGCGCCGTAGCGGCGCTCTCGGCACGGGAGCGGCAGATCATGGAACTGCGTTTCGGCCTTACCGACGGCGTGGAGCGCACCCAGAAGGAAGCCGCCGATGCCCTTGGCATCAGCCAGAGTTACATCTCCCGGCTGGAAAAGCGCATCATCCGCACCCTGAAAGCCCGCCTTGAAAGCGAGTAGCCGCTGGTGCATACCATAAAATTACAGCTTTGTCTATAATGCGCCCCTCTTTTGCGGAGGGGCGCTCAATTTTTTCCACGCATAGCGCCCGGCGCGCAGAGCCATACTTCCGGTAAAGCTAAAAGACCGGGGGCGTTTGGATGTACAACAAGGTGGAGCTATGCGGTGTGAACACAGGGCAGCTGCCTGTGCTGACCGAGGCGGAAAAGCGGCAGCTGCTCACCCTTGCCCACGCCGGGGACAAAGCTGCCCGGGCGCGGATGGTGGAGGGCAACCTGCGGCTGGTGCTCAGCGTAGTGCAGCGGTTTGCCCAGCGGGGCGAAAATCTGGACGATCTGTTTCAGGTGGGGTGCATCGGGCTGATCAAGGCCATCGACAACTTTGACCCCGCGCAGCCGGTGCGGTTTTCTACCTACGGCGTGCCCATGATCATCGGGGAGATCCGGCGGTTTCTGCGGGACAACAACGCCCTGCGGGTAAGCCGCACCCTGCGGGACACCGCCTACCGCGCCATGCAGGCGCGGGAAACGCTGGAAAAGCAGCTGGGGCGCGAGCCCACCATGGACGAGATCGCCGCTGCAGCCGGGCTTGCCCGGCGCGAGGTGACCGCCGCGCTGGAGTCGGTGGTGGAGCCGCTCAGCCTTGACGAGCCGGTGTACACCGATGGCGGCGATGCCATGTATGTGATCGACCAGGTGCGGGACCCGGACAGCGAGGAGAGCTGGATCAGCGGGTTGCAGTTCCGCGATACGGTAGCCGCCCTTTCGCCCCGGGAAAAGCGCATTATGGAGCTGCGGTATCTGCGCGGCAAGACCCAGATGGAGGTGGCGCAGGAGATCGGCATCAGTCAGGCGCAGGTAAGCCGGCTGGAAAAAGGCGCGTTGCAACAGTTCCACACCGGGGGATAAAGGCAGCCGCCTGAAAACCCTCTCAGTCAATGCCAGCCCCCTAGAAGGGGGAGCTTCATCAATGCAAACCGGAAGATGCAAAAAGCTCCCCCTTCGGGGGAGCTGGCGCACAAGCGCCTGAGAGGGTTCCGTCCCAGCAAAAAAGACCGCTGCGCAGTGCAGCGGTCTTTTTTGGGCTTCAGCGGCGGCTGTATCTGCGCCGGGTGGCAGCCCCGCCCCGCAGGTGGCGCTCGGCCTTGTTGCGGGCCAGCACGGCGCGCACCTGCCCGTACAGCGCCGGGCTGATGCTGCGCAGCCGCACGGCAACGTCCTTGTGCACGGTGGACTTACTGCACCCGAACGCAGCCGCCGCTGCACGCACCGTGGCGTTGTGGGCGGCAATGTACTCCCCCAGCTGCACGGCGCGCTGTTCCGGATCGGCTTTCATATCCCGCCTCCCTGCGTTCCAGCTTTGCAATGGTATAACATACGCGCCGCCGGGGCGGATTATGTCTGCGGGCTTGACTTTTTGTCTCCCGGCGCGTATACTGTGGGCGGACATAAAAACAGGGGCGCCGTAAGGCTGAGATCCGCATAGCGCGGAGTACCCTTTACCTGATCCGGGCAATGCCGGCGTAGGGAGTTTGCGGAACCGTCCGGTACGTTCAACAAACCTTCATGCGTCTGCTGCCAGCAGGCGCATTTTGTTTTTGTGTACTACTATGAGAGAGGAATTTTTCCATCATGTCTAAAACCTATTCCAAGACCCGCATTCTGGTGGAATGCGCCCTGATGATCGCTATTGGCACGGTGCTTTCCAACATCAAGTTCTTCACCATGCCCAATGGCGGCAGCATTACCCTGCTGAGTATGCTGCCCTTTGTGCTGGTGTCCTTCCGCCACGGCGCAAAGTGGGGGCTGTTCACCGGTTTCGTGAACTCCTGCCTGCAAATGATCATGGGCTTCTACCCGCCTCCCGCTTCCACCTTCCTCTACTTCCTCGGTGAGGTGCTGCTGGACTATGTGCTGGCCTTTATGGCACTGGGTCTGGCCGAGTTGTTCGCCCGCCCCTTCAAGAACCGCACCGTGGGTGTGGCCGTAGGCACCTTTGCCGCCGGTTTCCTGCGCTTTATGTGCAGCTTTTTGTCCGGTGTGCTGGTCTGGGGCAACCTGAACGATGGTCTGGCCGCATGGACTTACAGCCTGACCTACAACGGCAGCTATATGCTGCCCGAGACCCTGCTCACCATGGTGGCCGCTGTGCTGCTGTGCCGTGTGGCTCCGCAGATCTTTGACCGTCAGGCACGCTAAGGCGTAGTTTTTCAAAAAAGAGCACTCCCCCGCTTCCCGATCCCCGCCGGGCACACGCCCTGCGGGGATTTTTGCTGCAAAATTTTTTCAAAAAACTGTTGACAAGCGCATCCTCGGCTGGTATAATAACACACGTCGTCAGGCACAAGGCAAGACATCTGGGGGTTTAGCTCAGCTGGGAGAGCGCTTGCATGGCATGCAAGAGGTCACCGGTTCGATCCCGGTAATCTCCACCAGAAACAAAAAGCACTGCACAGAAATGTGTGGTGCTTTTTTTGTTGACGCCAAACGAGTGAGGGTTTCGCTCAGCCGGGAGAGCGCCGTGCATGGACTGCAAGAGGGTCACCGTGATCAGAATCGGCCCGGTAATCTCCACCAGAATGAAAGCACTACACGGAAACGTGTGGTGCTTTTTTGTTTTATCTGCCATTCACCTTACGTCCCCTTTCATGAAAAAAGCGTTTGTCGCAGCCCGCAGGCCGTGACAAACGCTTTTTATTTTACTGTGCGCCCAGACGCATTTTGAAGTCCTGATAGCCAAAGTGCACCAGTTCCCTGCAATTGCCGTCTGCGCCCAGCAGCCAGATGGGCGGCAGGGGCATCCCATTGAAGGTGTTGTTCTTGCAGGTGGTGTAGATGGCCATATCCCCGAAAATGAGCTTATCGCCCTCGGCAAGGGGGGCGTTAAAGCTGTAATCCCCGATGATATCCCCCGCAAGGCAGGTGGGGCCGCCCAGCCGGACGGTGTGCGCCTTCTCTCCTGCCTCGCCGGCGTCCAGCAGCGGCGGGCGGTAGGGCATCTCGATGACATCCGGGGTGTGGCAGGCTGCGGACATATCCAGAATGGCAAGACTGGTATCCCCGTTGCGCAGGGTGTCCAGCACGGTGGTGACGAGATATCCCGCGTTCAGCGCCCAAGCCTCGCCGGGCTCCAGATACACCTGTACGCCGTACTTCTGCCGCACTGAAAGAATGCAGCTTTCCAGCGTAGCAAGGGCATAGCCCGGGCGGGTGATGTGGTGCCCCCCGCCGAAGTTGAGCCACTTCATTCTGGGCAGCAGGTCTGCAAACTTTTTCTCCACTGCGGCCAGCGTTACCGCCAGCGCATCGGCGTCCTGCTCGCAGAGGGTATGGAAGTGCAGACCGTCCAGCAGGGCGGGCAGCTCCGGGTGCGCTGCCACGGCGGCGTCCCACTGAGCACGGGTGGTGCCCAGACGGCTGCCGGGGGCACAGGGGTCGTAAATTTCGTGCCCCTCCTGCGTGGAGCACTCCGGGTTGATGCGCAGACCGATGCTTTTGCCCGCCGCCTTTGCCGCCGGGCCGAACTTTGCCAGCTGGCTGGGCGAGTTGAACACGATGTGGTCGGCGTATTGCAGCAATTCCTCAAACTCATCTGCCCGGTAGGCGGCGCAGAACACATGGTTCTCCTTCTCCGGCAGTTCTTCCCTGCCCAAGCGACTCTCGTACAGGCCGCTGGCCTCGGTACCTGCCAGATAGGGTGCCAGCACCGGGTAGACATTGAAGTTGGAAAAAGCCTTCTGCGCCAGCAGAATGCGGCAGCCGGTGCGCTGCTGCACCCCCAGCAGGATCTCGCCGTTGCGGCGCAGCTGGGCTTCGTCCAGCAGATAGCAGGGGGTGGGCAGGCGGTGCAGCTGCTCCTCGGACAGGTTTGCCAGCCCCACAAAGGGCGGGCGGCTGTCGCGCACCCGCATCAGTCCACCAGAGCCGGGTTATGGCTCTCGGAGCGGGGCAGGCCGTACTTATCCAGTGCATCCAGATACGGATCGGGATCAAACTCCTCGACAGTGTGCACGCCCTTGGTGGTCCACTTGCCGGTGAGCAGCATCAGGGCGCCGCACATAGCCGGCACGCCGGTGGTGTAGCTGATGGCCTGACTGCCCACCTCTTTGTAGCACTCCTGATGGTCGCAGACGTTGTAGATGTAGTAGGTCTTGTCCTTGCCGTCCTTTTTGCCGGTAAAGATGCAGCCGATGTTGGTCTTGCCCTTGGTGCGGGGGCCAAGGCTGGCAGGATCCGGCAGCAGAGCCTTGAGGAACTGGATGGGCACGATCTCCTGTCCGTTGAAGTTGACGGGGGTGGTGGACAGCATGCCCACGTCCTCCAGACAGCGCATGTGGTCCAGATAGCTCTGGCCAAAGGTCATGAAGAAGCGGATGCGCTTTGCCTCCGGGATGTTCTTGGCAAGGGACTCGATCTCCTCGTGGTGCAGCAGGTACATATCCTTGTCGCCCACCTGATCGAAGTTGTATTCCCGCTTGATGCTCATAGCCGGGATCTCCACCCAGTGGCCGTTCTCCCAGTAGCTGCCGGGAGCGGACACCTCGCGCAGGTTGATCTCCGGGTTAAAGTTGGTGGCAAAGGCATAGCCGTGGTCGCCGCCGTTGCAGTCCAGAATATCAATGGTGTCAATGGTGTCGAACTCGTGCTTTTTGGCGTAGGCGCAGTAAGCCTGGGTCACGCCCGGGTCGAAGCCGCTGCCCAGCAGGGCGGTCAGGCCGGCTTCCTCAAACTTCTTTGCGTAGGCCCACTGCCAGCTGTAATCAAAGTAGGCGGAGAAGCCTGCTTCCTTGCAGCGCTTCTCGTAGATGGCACGCCACTCCGGGTCGTCGGTGTTCTCCGGCTCGTAGTTGGCGGTGTCCATATAGTTTACGCCGCAGGCAAGGCAGGCATCCATGATGGTCAGGTCCTGATAGGGCAGGGCAATGTTCATCACGAGGTCGGGCTGATAAGCCTTGATGAGGGCGATCACTTCATCCACCTTGTCGGCATCCACCTGTGCGGTGGTGATCTTGGTAGCGGTTTTGGGGGCCAGCTCTGCAGCCAGCTTGTCGCACTTGGACTTGGTACGGCTGGCGATGCAGATCTCGGTGAACACCTCGGGTACCTGACAGCACTTGTGGATGGCAACGGAGGCCACGCCGCCGCAGCCGATGATCAGAACTTTGCTCATATCGGTTACTCCTTTATCTGTAAAATGGTAGTTTCGTATTTATACCTGAAAGCCCGGCCAGCCCTTGTCCAGCGCGATCAGGGTCTCGCGCAGCACCTTGCAGGCGGTGGCGGTGGAAACGCCGGTGGTGTCCAGCGTGGGAGCCAGCTCGTTCAGGTCTGCACCGATGATGTTGGCCTTGGTCACAGTGCGGATGGCATCCAGCAGCTGCAAAAAGCTTACGCCGCCGGCCTCTGGGGTACCGGTACCCGGGAAGCAGGAGGGGTCAAGGCAGTCCAGATCGATGGTCAGGTACACCGGCACCTTGCTCTCGCACAGCTGTGCGGTCAGCTCAGCAAGGCCGGTAAAATCAAACTTGTGCATCTCGGTGTGCTGAGCAGCAAACTCGAACTCTGCCCGGTCTCCGCTGCGGATGCAGAACTGATGGATACGGCCATCCCCTACCAGCTCGTGGCAGCGGCGCAGCACACAGGCGTGGCTCAGCTTCGCGCCCAGATAGTCGTCCCGCAGGTCGGCATGGGCATCGAAGTGGACGATGTGCAGGTCGGGATATTTCTTCACCGCAGCCCGCACCGCGCCCAGCGTGACCAGATGCTCGCCGCCCAGCAGCAGCGGGAACTTGCCGTCCTTCAAAATTTCCTCTGCCCGGGCCTCGATATCGGCCAGCGCCAGCTCGCTGGAGCCGAAGCACAGCTCCAGATCGCCGCTGTCGAACACGTCAAAATCGGTCAGGTCGGCGTTCTGGTAGGGGCTGTAAGTCTCCAGACCATAGCTCTCGTGCCGGATAGCCGCCGGGCCGAACCGTGCGCCGGGGCGGTAGCTGGTGGTGGAATCGTAAGGCGCACCGTACAGCACGATGCTAGCGGCGCGGTAGCTGCTGTCGCAGCCGATAAAGTTCTCAACGTTGGGGTGCATCAGTGTTCCTCCACTTCCCGCAGCATCTCCTCCAGAAAAGCCGGCAGGTAGAATGCTCCGATATGCAGTTTTGTGGTGTAGTAGCGGGTGCGCATATTCAGCGCCTTCCACGACTCTGCGTCCAGATCATCAATGGGATGATATTTTTTACTTGCAAAGCCGAACAGCCAGTACCCCGCCGCAAAGGTGGGGATATGTGCCTGATACACCCGGCTGATGGGGAAGGTGGACGCAATGCGCTTGTGGCTGCGCTGCATGGCGCTGGCATCCTCGGCATAGAAGGGGCTGCCCTGCTGGTTCACCATGATGCCGTCCGCTTTCAGGGCATTGAAGCAGCTGCCGTAGAACTCGCGGGTGAACAGACCCTCGGATGGGCCGAAGGGATCGGAGGAGTCCACGATGATGAGGTCGTACTCCTCCTCGCAGCGGCGGATATACTTGAGGGCGTTCTCAAAATAGATGTGCACCCGGCGGTCATCCATACGGCAGGCGTTGCTGGGCAGGAAGGCGCGGCAGGCTTCCACCACCTGCGGGTCCATCTCCACAAGGTCGATGCGCTCCACACGGTCGTAGCGGGTCAGCTCCCGCACCACGCCGCCGTCACCGGCGCCGATAACCAGAATATCCTTGGCTTCCTTGTGCACCGCCATGGGCACATGGACGATCATTTCATCGTAGATGAACTCATCGCGCTCGGTCAGCATCACGTTGCCGTCCAGCGTGAGCACCCGGCCGAACTCCGGGGTCTCAAAGATATCAATGCGCTGATAATCGCTCTGCTTGGAGTAGAGCTGTTTGTTCACCCGGATGCTGTGCTTCACATCCGGGGTGTGAAACTCTGAAAACCAAAATTCCATCTTTTTCCCTCCTTATGCCAGAACATTCAGGTGCAAAATTTCAGGGTCCTCCGGGCCGGTCATGCTGCAGCCCTTGGCCTTGGCGTACTCGATATAGTTCAAAATCTCCTTGGTGATGCGCTCGCCGGGTGCAAGGATGGGGATGCCCGGGGGATAGCACATGACGAACTCGCTGCACACCATGCCCTCGGTCTCCCGCAGGGGCAGGCTCTTTTTGGGGGCGTAGAAGGCCTCCTGCGGGCTGGCGGCCACCACGGGGTCGATGTATTCCTGACTCAGCAGACCCGAACCGTCGGTGCGGTAGCGGCGCTTGATCTCGGCCAGTGCACTGACCAGCCGCTCCACCTCCTGCGGGCGGTCGCCGATGGACAGGTAGGCAAGGATGTTGCCGATATCGCCGAACTCGATCTGAATATCGTACTCATCGCGCAGGATATCGTAGACCTCAATGCCGGCAAGACCGATATCCAGCGTATGGACGCTGAGCTTGGTGGTGTCAAAGTCAAAGACGGAATCGCCGTTGCACAGCTCCTTGCCAAAGGCGTAGTAACCGCCTACGGCGTTGATCTCCTCGCGGGCATACTCGGCAATGTCCGCCACCTGATGGAACACCTGCCGTCCCCGCAGCGCCAGATTGCGGCGGGAGATATCCAGACTGGACATCAGCAGGTAGCTGCCGGAGGTAGTCTGGGTCAGGTTGATGATCTGGCGCACATAGCCCTGATGCACATTGGGGCCGATGAGCAGCAGGCTGGACTGGGTCAGGCTGCCGCCGCTCTTGTGCATGGACACCGAGGCCATATCCGCGCCCGCCGCCATGGCAGAAACCGGCAGGCCGCCGCCAAAGTAGAAGTGGGTGCCGTGGGCTTCATCCGCAAGGCAGAGCATCCCGGCGTCGTGCGCCATTTTTACGATGGCACGCAGGTCGGAGCAGATGCCGTAGTAGGTGGGGTTATTCACCAACACAGCCACAGCGTTGGGGTGCTCCTTGATGGCCTTTGCCACCTGCTCCCGCTTCATGCCCAGCGAGATGCCCAGACGCTTATCCACCTCCGGGTTCACATACACCGGCACCGCGCCGCACAGCACCAGCGCGTTCAGCACGCTGCGGTGCACGTTGCGGGGCAGAATGATCTCATCGCCCCGTTTGCAGGCGGTAAGTACCATGCTCTGCACGCTGCTGGTGGTGCCGCCCACCATTAAAAAGGCGTGTGCTGCGCCAAATGCATCGGCGGCAAGCTCCTCGGCTTCCCGGATGACTGACACCGGGTGGCAAAGGTTATCCAGCGGCTTCATACTGTTCACGTCCACGCCCACACACTGCTGACCCAGAAAAGCGGTCAGTTCCGGGTTGCCGCGGCCCCGCTTGTGGCCGGGCACGTCAAAAGGCACCACCCGCATCTGCCGGAACCGCTCCAGCGCCTCGTAAATGGGCGCACGGCGCTGATCCAGCCGGGAACGCGCTTTGTTCTCGTTCATCATTTCCTCCGTCCCTGTTCTTCTTTTTGCACAACAAAAAAGCGCAGACACTGCACAAATATGCAGACCTGCGCTTGGAGCAGCTTTTTCCGCGCTGATAAAGCACCCAGCCGTAAGTGCCGGTGCTGCGCGTTATTCGCGATCCAAAAAGACGGGGTGATGAGAGTCTATATAGCAACTACACTTTTACTACTCTTATTGACCGTTTCACAAGTCTGCGCATAGGCTGCGCAATTTCATGGTTGTAAAGGAACCAACTTATAAAATTTGAGCTTCAAACTCAATCAATAATGGCAGCTTGCGCCGCCGGTCGGCAGTGGACCCGGCTGTCCGTATGGCCTTAGCCCCGTTTGGGCGGTCCCGAGTAAATTGCTTTGAAAAGACTCTGCAAGGCGGCGTCTCTCAAAATCAACAAAAGAATAACATGATTCGCCCCGTCTGTCAACCAAAACTTTTCGGCAGTCGCCCGCTGCGGGTGCGCAGGGCGGCGCTCGGCGCGCAAAATGGGGCGTTTTGTGCAAAAAAGCAGATACCCTTCCCGCCGCAGTATGCTATAATAAAGGAACAATGAATGGAGAAAGAGGGTGTATGGATGGCACTGCCAATCGCCATCGTAGAGGACCAGGCAGCAGATGCCCGGCGGCTGGAGGAGCTGCTGCAACAGCAGCTGCCTGCAGCCGAGTGCACATGGTTTACCTGCGGAGATGATTTTCTCCGCGCCGCAGCAGAGCCCGGCTTATACGCCGTGGTGTTTCTGGATATCTGCATGGCGGGCACCAACGGCATCGAGACCGCCCGCCGGCTACGACAGGCCGACCCGGAGGTGCTGATCGTATTCGTGACCTCCTCCCCGGAATATGTATGGGACGCCTTTCCGGTGCACCCCTTCGATTACCTGCTCAAACCCTACCAGAAGGAAAAATTCGAGCATCTTGCCGCTGAGCTGCGGCGGGCGCTGCGCTGTCAGGAGCCGGAGCTGGAGATCCGCATTGCCCGCCAGAGCATTCAACTGCCGCTGCGCAAGGTGCTGTACGCCATTGCCCGGAACCACTACGTCCTTATCACCACCGAGGATGGCGAGTACCGCGCCATGTGCAGTTTTGCGCAGATCGAAGAAAAGCTTACTGCTCTGGAAAACTTTATGAGCTGCAACCGGGGCGTTATCATCAACATGGACAAGGTGCTGCGGTTCGGGGAGGACTGCATCGAGATCTTGGACGGCACCCGCCTGCCGGTACGGCAAAAGGATAAATGCACCCTGCTTGCCCACTTTACACAATACCAGTTCCGCCACATGCGGCAGGAGCTGCACTGAGGAAAGGAGCAGCCGCCATGGATCTTGCCCTGTTCGGCCGTTATTTTCTGGATTTTGCGCTGCTGTACCCCAGCGCGTTTCTGTGTCTGGCATCCCTATGGGAAAAGCTGCGCACCCCCAGGCGCACCGCCTGCATCGCTGCCGGATGCATCACCCTGCTGTGCATCGGCTGCGCCGCGCTCTGCGCCGTGTTCGGGCTGAACAGTAATTCTCTCCTGCCCGCCATCGTGCTGGTCTCCTTCTGGCTGCTGCGCTGGCGGGTAACGCCGGAAGTGACCGTAAGCCAGACCGCGTTTCTGTTTTCCATCTCTGCCGTGATGATGGCGGTGTGTTCCCTGCTGTCGACGCTGCTCAACGCCCATACCGAGATCTCCAACCCACAGACCGTCTGCCTTGCCTCCACGGCGCTGCTGCGGCTGGGCCTTGCCGCGATGCTCACCGTGCTGTTCTGGTTCACCGCCGTGCAGTGGAGCCGGTGGCTGCTGCGGGAGTACAGCGGTGAAGCCTTCTGGCAGTCTGCGTGGCCGCTGCCCGCCCTCTATGCCGTTTTTCTGGTATACTGTATGCCGCTGAACCCCGCCGTGGTGCTGGTCGGGCGGCTGAAGATCATCTCGGTGCTGGCGGTATCCATCTCGCTGTTCGGCATCTTTCTGCTGCTATACGAGATGTACCGCGTTGCCCGGGAGTTTACCCGCAATGCCCGGCTGGACCGGGAAAACCAGCTGCTGGCCATGGAATCCCGCCGGTACATGGAGTTACAGACCTATCTGGACAACACCCGCCGTCTGCGGCACGACTTCCGGCAGCATCTGCATGTGATTGCCGGACTGACCGAGACCGGGCAGCTGGAGGAGCTGAAAAGCTATCTGCACCAGTATGAAAGCGAGCTCAGCGAGCACCGTCCCAGCCTGTGCGCTAATGCCGCCGTGGATGCATTGGCCGGATATTACGACCATGCAGCCGGGCAGCAGAGCGTTCCTGTGGAGTGGAAGCTGGCACTGCCCCGGCAGCTTCCCATGCCGGAGGCCGACCTGTGCACCATTCTGGGCAATCTGCTGGAAAACGCCCTGCACGCCAGCCAGAAGCTGCCGCCGGAGCAGCGCCGGGTGCAGGTGATGGCGCAGATGCTCAGTCCCGCCATGCTGGGGCTTGTGGTGGAGAACCGTTACGACGGCATGCTGAAAAAGCAGCAGGGTATCTTGCACTCCACCAAGCACGAGGGCACCGGCATCGGGCTGGTATCTGCCGAGACGGTAGTGCACAAATATAACGGCAATCTGCATTTGGAGACCGAGGAGCAGATCTTCCGGGTGAATGTTCTGTTAAATCTGTAACCACCGGCAGGCCAACGTGAAAGCGTTCACAAAAAAAGCAGCGCCGTCCTTTGCAGAGAGGTTTCTCTACGAAGGGCGGCGCTGTATTATTTTTCAAGCTTCTCCGTGCTTTTTTGTGCGGCTTCCAGCTCGTCCACCCGCTTTTGCAGGGCGGTGATCTTATCGTCCATTTTCAAAAATGTCCAGACCAGAACGGCCAGCACCAGCGCGGGAGGAACGACCATCCACAGGGACTGCTGACACCAGAGCAGCAGCGAATAGCCGCCGAATACAGTAAAAATAAATACGGCAAACAGACTTGCAGCCAGTACAGCAAAAAATCCCATACAGAAAGTCTCCTTTCAGTTATTCTTCCGTTTCTTCCTCGTCCGGGTCCAGCTCAATGCTGAACACGGCTTTTTTCAGCTTGCCGCAGCCCTGCGCCTTCAGACCGGATTTATACGGTTCCCCGGCCAGATACAAGGCAAAGCGTCCCTCGCACAGCATTCCGGCAATGCTGGTACCGGCAGTGCCTACGGTGGTGTCGGCGGCTTCATCGGTTGGCTTGGTGGGCGTCAGCTCCGCAAGGCTTACCTCAAACAGCTCACTGCCGTCCAAGTCAGTCTCCAGCGTAATGTGATTGTCGTGCCGCTGGAACAGTGCCTTGTCGGAGGTCTGGGGCGTGACGGTGCTCACGGTGACCACCGCCTTGTCCCCATCGATGCGGGTGCGCCCGGCAGGAAGGGTGGTGATATCCCGCGCCATGATGTACTCAATCACGGTGTCCAGATTATCGCTTACGCCCAGATAGTTGGGCAGGTTGTTCAGGGTATCGTAGATCATGGAAAAAGTCCTCCGTCTGTGTTGTTTCAGTTACCTGTATGGTATCACAGGTCAGGGACAGATGCAATATGTGTGCGGGCAGATGTCGCGAGCCGCGCAGAAAAGGAACCCGGGTCGCGGCTCCCAGCGGTTGCGTCGTGCCTTGGGCGGCACGCGCATCCTGCTGGCCGCAGCCCCAACAGCTCCTCCCTGTTTCTGCCGCTGGCAGCGGTCGTCGCTGTTGCACAGGGGCTTTCCCCCGCCGGACTATTCGGCGGGTCGATGCTGTTCGAATCCACCCTTGCAGCCCCTTTTGCAAGACAGATAAAACAGAAACTCCAGTACCCGGTTCGGATACTGGAGTCCTTGGTGGGCGCGGGTGGATTGCGCGAGTCGCGCTGCTAAAAACAGCCCACTGGGCTGTTTTTGCGCTGTCTTCTGCGACAGCGCCGCAGCTGTTCGAATCCACCCGCCCTATGAGTTTAGCCTTGTTACAAAACAAAAACCTCAGCGTACTTGCATACGTTGAGGCTTTTTGGTGGGCGCGGGTGGATTCGAACCACCGAAGCTGAAAGCAGCAGATTTACAGTCTGTCCCCATTGGCCACTCGGGAACACGCCCATATTTATTTTTGCAGTCGTGTGGACTGCCTGTATATGTTACCACTGAAAGCGCAATTTGTCAACCCATAATTTGGGCTGGGCGCAAAAAAAGAAGAAATAAAGGCAGAGATCACAAAAGCCCTCCCGCTCGGGTGCGCTTTACAGCGTCCGGGCGGGAGGGCTTTTCAGCCTGACAAAAACAGGTCAGGAGAAAATCACTTCTGGTTCTTCATGTAGATGTGGTGCGGCAGACCGGCGATGTACAGCGGGGTCAGCTCGGCCTGAATCAGCGGACGGGCGTAGTCCAAGAAATCCTCGGTCATCTGGGTATGGTTGTTGTTCATCCAGCTCAGGGGAACCTTCTTTTCCAGGTTGGCGACCTCGCTGATGGGATGCAGCTCGGTGGTGCACTGGTAAGGATTGTTGGAGATGCGCTTCAGGGCAACCATCTGGCCGGTAACACCCTCAAAGGCTGCCTTGGCGGCAGCACCACCCACCTGATAGGCCTCGGTGATGTCGGTGCGGCTGGTCAGGTGACCGGCGCAGCGCTGCAGGGTGGAAAGCTCGATGCAGCGGGTCTTGGTGTCCAGATTGCGGGCAACCACATTGGCCAGATACCGTGCGGTACCGGTCAGCGCCTTGTGACCGAAAGCATCCACGGCGTGCACGTCGTCCGCCAGCTCACAGACATAGCGGCCATCCTCCAGCTTTACGCCCTCGGAAACGGCAATGACGATGCTGGGCTTCTTTTCCTGCATCACACGCACCTTTTCCACAAAGCGCTCCACGTTGAAGGGAACCTCGGGCAGGCAGATCATGTCCACGCCCTCGCAATCGTCGCTCTTGGCCAGTGCGGCGGCAGCGGTCAGCCAGCCGGCATTGCGGCCCATGATCTCCACCACGGTAACGTACTTGGTGCCGTACACGGTGGCGTCGCGGATGATCTCTTTCATCACAACGCCAATGTACTTGGCCGCAGAGCCGTAACCGGGGGTGTGGTCGGTGACCATCAGGTCGTTGTCGATGGTCTTGGGCACACCCATAAAGCGAATGTCACTGCCAACGCGCTGGCCGTAGTCAGCCAGCTTGCCGATGGTGTCCATGGAGTCGTTGCCGCCGATGTAGAAGAAGTAGCCGATATTCAGCTTTTCCAGAATGGCGAACAGCTTTTTGTACACCGCCTCGTCATCCCGCCAGTCGGGCAGCTTGTAGCGGCAGCTGCCCAGAAAGCTGGACGGGGTGCGCTTGAGCAGCTCGATGTCCAAGTCATCGGTCAGCAGGGTGGAAAGATCCACCACCCGTTCCTCCAGCAGACCGGCAACACCGTTGCACATACCGTACACAACGTCTGCGCCGCGGTTCTTGCAGCTTTCAAAGACACCCGCCAGACTGGCATTGATGACAGAGGTGGGGCCGCCGGACTGACCGACGATTGCGTTTTTTCCCATGATGATTTCTCCTTTTTTGTTTTTTCTGTTTCGGCTATAAAAACGTGCAGTCGCACGAAAACAGACGCGGAAGGAAAAGGCGGATCACAGACGGATGTGGCGGGGGGTACCGTTCACATACACAGGGGTCACCTCGTCCAGGATCAGCGGACGGGCATACTCCTCAAAGGCTTCGGTCACCTGCATCCCGTCCGAGGTGATCCATTCCAGCGGGACCTTCTTTTCCAGATTTGCCACCTGCTGCACATCCACAGACTCGGTGATGCACTGATACGGGTAGTTGGAGACCCGCTTGAGGGCGATCATGCGGCCGCTCTCGCCTGCAAAGGCAGCAGCGGCGGCGGCACCGCCAACGGCGTAGGCCTCGTTCACATCCGTGCGGCTGGCCAGATGGCTGGCGCAGCGCTGCAGGGTGGAGAACTCGATGGCGCGGCTCTTGCACTGCAGCTTGTCGTGGATGAGCTCCGAAAGGTAACGGCTGGTGCCGCTGAGGATGGCCTTGTGGCCAAAGGCATCCAGCTGCCCGGCGGTGGATACCAGATCGCACAGGTAGGTGCCGTCTGCAGTCTTTACGCCCTCGCTGGCTGCGATGATAACGTTGGACTTTACCCGCTGCAGCTCGTCCACCCGGGCAAGGAACTTGTCCTGATCAAAGGGTACTTCCGGCAGCAGGATCAGGTCGGGGCCTTCGCAGTCCTCGCCGCCTGCCAGACAGGCCGCACCGGCCAGCCAGCCTGCGTGGCGGCCCATGATCTCGGCCACCGTCACGCTGCGGATGTTATACACCGAGGAGTCGCGGATGACTTCCTTTAAGATGGTGGCAATGTACTTTGCGGCAGAACCGTAGCCGGGGGTGTGGTCGGTGAGGCACAGGTCGTTGTCGATAGTCTTGGGCACACCGATAAACCGCACATTGCTGCCCACCTGCTGTCCATAGCGGGACAGTTTTGCGATGGTATCCATCGAGTCGTTGCCGCCGATGTAGAACACGGCACAGATGTCGTACTTGTCAAACAGGGTGAACAGCTTGACGAACGGGGTGGCATCGGTGTCCGGGTCGGGCAGCTTGAAGCGGCAGCTGCCCAGATAGCTGGACGGAGTACGCTTGAGCAGCTCGATGCTCATGCGGTCGTCCAGCAGAACGTTGAGCTCCAGCAGCTCTTCCTTGAGCAGACCCTCGATGCCGTACTTCATGCCGTACACCTTGTCTGCACCCAGACTGCGGGCGGCTTTGTATACGCCCGCAAGGCTGGAGTTGATCACGGCGGTAGGGCCGCCGCTCTGACCAATGATGATATTCTTGGCCATGGAAACCTCCTTCAGATCATATAAAATGTGTCCGCTGCCGGGCAAACGGCTTTCCGCACCGTCCGGTAAAGTGGTCTGTCGGCCCTGCACTGCCAACGGACCGGGACGGCAAAACAGACGTCTGCCGCAACTGACACAAAAATATTTGCAGCTTGTGTATTTGCTTTTTGTAAAATGTGCAAAATAAGCTGCAATTCTATTGTACCCGTTTTGCCTGTTGTATGCAAGACCCAATTGGTTGCACAGGCAAAAAAAATATGATAAAATGGGTGCGCACTCCAAAATTACCGGGCAGAAGTACCTGCCTGTTGGGATAAATGCAGAAAGCTGGACAGAGAATATGGGCATTTCACACGAGTATCATTCGGCACCCCGGCGGCGCACGCGCGGGGGCATCGGCGGCAAGCTGCGGCTGGCGGGGGTCATTGTGGCCATCCTGCTGGTCGCCTATGCGGTGACCGCCATCTTGGAAAAAGGAACCGTTGAAGAGGACAGCACCCCGCAGACCGGCGCAGGCGGCATTGCACAGAACATTCTGGCACCGCTGCCCATGCAGGGCGAGGCGGCTTCCGGCAGCGGCAGCGAGGGTGCAGCCGATAGCAGCGGCACGGCACAGGCGGTACAGCTGGAAAGCTTCGGCCCCGCCCGGCAGACCGACGGTGCTTATACCATTAAGGCCTATGACGCCAGTGTTATCCGGCAGCCGGCCTGCGGTCAGGTAGACCTGAGCTATTTTTCGGACGCTGCCTTTCTGGGCGACAGCCTGACGGTGGGCTTCTCGGACTACCAAATCAATCTGAGCGGCGCGCTCATCTGCGGCTATACGGGTGTAGGGCCGGACGCCATCGTCAATCGCGCCGCCGTCAAGAGCCCCACCCGCGGGCAGGAGGTGGCGCTGGATGTGCTGGCAGCGGCGCAGCCCAAAAAGCTGTATATCCTGCTGGGCACCAACACCTTGACCACCTTGGGCGCATCTGACCGTTTTCTGGCCTACTACGGCCAGATGCTGGACGAGCTGCGCCAGACGCTGGGGGACGACTGCATTATTTATGTGCAGTCCATCCCGCCGGTACGGCCTGCGGCAGCGGAAAAGAAGCCGGGGCTTGCCTCGGACGTGCTGCGCGGCGTGAACGAGCAACTGGCACAGCTGGCTGCAAGCAAGGGCTGCGTTTATCTGGACCTGTGGGAGGCACTGGCTGACGGCGAGGGCAACCTGAAAGAGATGATCGCCGCACCGGACGGCGTGCACCTCTCGGCCGGCAACGGCTACGGCGCATGGGTCACCTACCTGCGCAACCACGCAAAATATTCCGCAAGTAACCCGTGGATCATGGGCAGCGCTTACAGCGCAGAATAAAAAACAAAAAGCAGGTGCACCGCCTTTTCAAAAGCCAACGCTTTTGATAAAGATGCGGTGCACCTGTTTTTTTGTATTATTTTTTATCTGGCGGGTCATCCAGCCCTTTGAACATCACCGTGCCCAGACCGACAAAACCGGCGCCCAGCGCAAAACCGACTGTTCCCAGCGACACACTGAACAAAACGCCCATGGCAACGCCGAACAGGATGCCTGCGATTTGACTTTTCTTCATTTTACTGCTCTGCCTTTCCGTACCATGCAACGGACAGCCGCCACGAGGCGGCATACAGCGCCAGCACCGCTGCCAGCACTGCGACCAGCACCAGCAGCGAGCCCTGCGCGGGCAGGATGCTGTTCAGCAGAATCCCACCGGAGGACACCGTAATGCCCATCAAGCCTCCCAGCATGCCAATGCAAAGATAATACACATATTTTGCCTTCTCGTAGCCAAAGCGGTAGGTCAGGGGCAGCAGGATGATGTTGCCCAGCAGGGTCAGCATCGCCACCTGAAACAGGGTCGCCACGGTGAGCTGCACCGTTACTGTACCCCAGAGCAGCTGTGCTGCTGCCAGCGCCGCCATACTCAGCAGCTCCGCCAGCGCCATACCACACAAGCCGATGAGGTATTTGCCGCCCACGATCTGCTCTTTTGTCACCGGCAGAGCAGCGCAGTAAGCGCTGAACCGGCTGTTCTGGTCGTACGCCAGCAAGGTCATGGGCAGCATCCCCAGCATAATCCCGCTGTACTGCATAAAGAAATTAGAGCCTTCCTTCATGCAAAACACTCCCACCAGCATCATAGCAATCGACACCAGAATGATCCATCTGATATAGCACCACGTCTGATAGGCATCCTTCAATAGCAGACCTTTCATTGCACATCTTCCCCTTTCACCATCAGTACAAACAATTCCTCAATGCTTACCGGGGTAAGCTCTACCCCGGCGGGCATTGTATCCCGGCGCACAAGCGCCTCGGCGCCGTAGGGGCTGACCCGCTTGCCGTACACCGGCGTATCCAGTGCCGCCAGCTGCGCCGCCGTGCCATGCCACAGAGCGTATTCCTCCCGCAGGGCGTCCTTTTCCTCGCAGAGCAGCAGCCTGCCCTTGTGCAGAAAGGCGATGGTATCGCACAGCTTTTCCAGGTCGCTGACGATGTGGGAGGAGATGAGGATGGAGTGGTTCTCATCCCGGGCAAAGTCCAGCAGCAGGTCGGTCACCTCGTCCCGCACCACCGGGTCCAGCCCGTTGGTGGCTTCGTCCAACAGCAGCAGCTTCGGGTGGTGCGCCAGCGCCACCGCAATGCACAGCTTCCTCTGCATTCCAGCGGAGTAATCCTTATACTTTTTGTCCGGCGGCAGGTCAAATTTCCGGCAAAACGCCGTGTAGTCACCAGCGTCCCAGTTGCGGTAGATGCCCGCCATCACCTTGCCCACCTCCACAGCGTTCAGGCACAGCGGAATGCCATCGCTGCCCAGCACCACACCGATTTCTTCCTTGGTGTGTACAAGGTCGGTGCGGTTGTCCCTGCCCAAAATGGTCACGGTACCGCCGTCCTTCTGCAGCATGTCCAGAATCAATTTGATGGTGGTGCTTTTGCCTGCGCCGTTCTCGCCGATCAGGCCGCAGATGGTGCCGCCGGGCAGTGTCAGATCCAGCGGTCCGAGGGTAAAGTCCTTATAGTGCTTTGTAAGTCCCCGCAGTTCCAGTGCGTTCATGTTCAGCCCTCCCACAGCAGTTCCAGCATCTCCCGCAGCTCTTCCCTGCTCAGCCCGCAGGATGCGGACAGCTTCACAGCTTCGGTAAGGTGCGCTTCAATTTTTTTCAGGTTCTCTTCCCGCAGCAGCTCGGTGTTTTTAGGGGCTACAAAAAAGCCCTTTGCCGGTACTGCGTAAAGGAAGCCCTCTTTTTCCAGTTCATCGTAGGCGCGCTTGGTGGTAATGACGCTGATGCGCAGATCCCGTGCCAGCCCCCGGATGGAGGGCATGGCCTCGTCCGGCTGCAAAGCCCCGCTGATGATCTGCTGCTTGATCTGGTTGTAGATCTGGTCATAGATGGGCGCGCCGCTTTTGTTGTTGATAAACAGTTCCATCGGCTGCTCCTTTGATACTCGCGTTCCATCTGTATATGTACAGTATATACAGTAGATACAGGTTTGTCAAGAGGGTGCGCAAAAAAATACACCCGCCATCCAAAATGGACAGCGGGTGCTATTTTTATAGGTTTTACAGTGCCTTGATAGCGGTCTTGATGCGCTCGGCGGCAAGCTTGGTCTTTTCCGCATCGCCGAAGGCGGTCAGACGGAAGTAGCCTTCGCCGCACTCGCCGAAGCCCACGCCAGGGGTGCCCACAACGCCGCAGTTTTCCAGCAGCCAGTCAAAGAACTCCCAGCTCTTCATGTTGCCGGGGCAGCGCAACCAGATGTAGGGGCTGTTCTTGCCGCCGCAGTACCACACGCCGCACTCGTCCAGTGCATCGGCAATGACCTTTGCGTTGCGGCGGTAGTAGTCCAGATTGGACTGGATCTCAGCCATGCCGCTCTCGGTGAACACGGCAGCAGCGGCGCGCTGCACCACATAAGGCACGCCGTTGAACTTGGTGGTCTGACGGCGCAGCCACAGCTTGTTGATGTTCATACCCTCGCGCTCCAGTTCCTTGGGCACGACGGTGTAGCCGCAGCGGGTGCCGGTAAAGCCTGCGATCTTAGAGAAGGAGCAGATCTCCACAGCGCACTGGCGTGCACCCTCGATCTCGAAGATGCTGCGGGCAAGCTCGCCCTCCGAGATGAAGCACTCGTAGGCGGCATCGTACAGGATGATAGCATCGTTCTTGCGGGCGTAATCCACCCATGCCTTCAGCTGTGCGCGGGTGTAGGCAGCGCCGGTGGGGTTGTTGGGGCTGCAAATATAGATGATGTCTGCCTTCACGTTCTCGTCCGGCATGCCGAGGAAGCCGTTCTCCTGCCCGGTGCGGCTGTAAATGATCCTGCGGCCATCGGTGACGTTATCGTCCACATAGGTGGGGTACACGGGGTCCGGTACCAGCACGGTGTTGTCCACATCGAACAGACCCAGCAGGTTTGCAAGGTCGCTCTTTGCGCCGTCCGAGATAAAGATCTCGTCCTCGGCGATCTGGGTGCCGCGGCCGGCGTAGTAGCCCTGAATTGCCTGCTTGAGGAAGGGGTAGCCCTGCTCCGGGCCGTAGCCGTGGAAGCCCTCTTTGGTGCCCATCTCCTCGGCAGCGTCGCGCATGGCCTGCACCACGCACTTTGCCAGCGGCTGGGTCACATCGCCGATGCCCAGACGGATGATCTCCTTTTCCGGGTGTGCTTCCTGATACGCAGCCACCTTGTGGGCAATGTCCACGAACAGGTAGCTGGCCTTCAGTTCGTTGTAATGCTTGTTCATCTTCATGATACTTTCCCTCGCTTCTTTTATTGGTGCAACCCTCTCAGTCATCTCGCATTCGCTCGATGCCAGCTCCCCCGAAGGGAGAGCTGGCGCCGTCAGGCGACCGAGAGAGTTCTTATTTACACTTCGGTCGTGCCCTCGCACACGGTCTCGGCAGCGCCGGTCATCAGCAGCTGCTTGCCGGGCAGCACCCGGATGGTCAGCTCGCCGCCGCGCAGCTGCACGTGGACGTCCTCTCCGGCTGGGCAGACGCCCAGCTCGGTCAGGGCTGCCACGGTGGCACAGGTGCCGGTACCGCAGGCCCATGTCTCGCCGCTGCCACGCTCCCACACGCGCATCTTCAGGTGGGTGGCATCCACCACCTGCACAAACTCGGTGTTGATGCGCTCCGGGAAGTTTTCGTGGTGCTCAAAGCCCGGGCCGATCTGCTCCAGCTTCAGGCTGTCCACCTCCGGCACAATGGTCACGCAATGGGGGTTGCCCACGCTGATGCAGGTCACCCGCCACAGGTTCTCTTCCACCTCCAGGGGCAGGTCTACCAGCGGTCCTTCGCCCATGTTCACGGCGGGCAGCGCCGCCGCCATGGCGGTGTAGGCACCCATCTCCACCTGCCACAGCCCCTCGCCCATGCGGGCAACGGTCTTTAAGCCGCTGAGGGTGTCGATGGCAAGCTTCGGCTTTGCCATGCCGTGGGTGTACAGCCACTCGGCCACGCAGCGGATGCCGTTGCCGCACATTTTGCCCTCGCTGCCGTCCGCATTGAAGATGCGCATCATGGCGTCTGCCCCGGCCGTGACCGGTGCGCAGATGCAGATGATGCCGTCCGCGCCGATGGAAAAGTGCCGCCGGGACAAGCGCTCTGAAAGCGCCGCGATCTGTTCCGGCACACCGGAGGTGCGGCAGTCCAGATAAATATAATCGTTGGCGCAGCCCTGCATTTTTGTGAATGAAAGCTTCATGCTTATCGCTCCTTATAAAAGGGACTGGTCAGTCCCTGTAAACTCATTACTTTATAATGATAAAAAAACCGGCACGAGATGTCAAGGGAAAAAGCAGCTTTCAGACAATTTTCTTCAGTTGCTGCAAAACAGGGCTTGACAATACGCACTGCATGGGATATAAAAAAAGAGAGCGCTTTGTACAGCAGGCAAGGCTGTGCCGGATACCGGAGGCTTTTTCCGGGGCACGGCGGGCTGTACGCGTATGCAATACAACTGCAAAAAGGAGACCACAGGAATGGATACTTTTGAAAAAATCCGTGCATTGCTGGCTGAGCAGCTGGACGTTGACCCGGCAAAGATTACGCTGGAAAGCGATATCATGAGCGATTTTGAGGCTGACAGTCTGGATATCGTAGACATGGTGATGACGCTGGAGGACGAGTTTGGCATCGAAGTGCCGGACGACGCCATCGAGTCCCTGCGCACCGTAGGCGATGTGGTAAACTTTGTGGACAGCCACGCGCAGAACTGATTCTTTTAGGCAAAAGCCCCGCCTTTGCAGTGCGGCACACGGCCGTGCAGGCAGACGGGGCTTTATTATGGTTCGTGCGGAACGTAAAGCGTTTGGCGCACGGCCTTGGGAGGATATAACAAAATGGCAAAAGACAACAAGAAGCTCGTGCAGGCGATCACCAGTCAGGAAGAAAACTTTGCACAGTGGTACACCGATATCTGCGTGAAGGCAGAGCTGGTGGAGTATTCCAGTGTGAAGGGCTTTATCATCCTGCGCCCCTATGGTCAGGCCATCTGGGAACTGATCCAGAAGGATCTGGATGCCCGGTTCAAGGCTACCGGCCATGAGAACGTGGCTATGCCGGTGCTGATCCCGGAGAGCCTGCTGCAGAAGGAAGGCGAGCTCGTCAATGGCTTCGCGCCGGAGGTGGCGTGGGTCACGATGGGCGGCTCCGACAAGCTGGAGGAGCGTCTGGCAGTACGTCCCACCAGTGAGACCATGTTCTGCGACCACTGGTCCCGCGTGCTGCACAGCTACCGCGAGCTTCCCATGAAGTACAACCAGTGGTGCAGCGTGGTGCGCTGGGAAAAGACCACCCGTCCCTTCCTGCGCAGCCGCGAGTTCTGGTGGCAGGAGGGTCACACCATCCACGAGACCGCTGCCGAGGCCGAGGCTGAGACCCAGCAGCAGCTGAACTGCTACGCAGATACCTGCGAGCAGGATTTGGCGATCCCCGTGGTGAAGGGCCGCAAGACCGACAAGGAAAAGTTTGCCGGTGCCGAGGCCACCTATACCATCGAGGCCATGATGAAGGACGGCAAGGCCCTGCAGAGCGGCACCAGCCACTACTTTGGCGATAAGTTCAGCAAGGCTTATGACGTGACCTTTACCGGCCGCGACAACCAGCTGCATCATCCGTTCCAGACCAGCTGGGGCGTTTCCACCCGTCTGGTGGGTGCTATCATCATGACCCACGGCGATGACGACGGCCTGATCCTGCCCCCGGCCATTGCCCCCATTCAGGTTGTGGTGGTGCCCATTGCCGCCCACAAGCCCGGCGTTTCCGAAAAGGCTGCCGAGCTGGCCGAGAAGATCAGCAAGTACGCCCGCGTGAAACTGGACGACAGCGACAACGCTCCCGGCTGGAAGTTTGCCCAGTGGGAGATGAAGGGCGTGCCCCTGCGTCTGGAGATCGGCCCCAAGGATCTGGAAAAGAACCAGTGCGTTCTGGTGCGCCGCGACACCCGCGAGAAGGTCTTTGTAAGCTTGGACGAGCTGGAGACCGCCATTCCCGCACAGCTGGAGGCTCTGCGCAAGGACCTGTACCAGCGTGCACTGGAAAACCGCGAAAAGCGCACCTGGGCTGCCACCACCATGGACGAGGTGAAGGAGCTGGCAAAAGCCAACACCGGCTACATCAAGACCATGTGGTGCGGCGATCTGGCCTGCGAGATGAAGATGAAGGAAGAGGCTGGACTTTCCAGCCGTTGCATGCCCTTTGAGCAGGAACAGCTCAGCGATGTGTGCCCCTGCTGCGGCAAGCCCGCCAAGGCCATGGTCTACTGGGGCGTTGCTTACTAAGCAACCGCTTCTCTGAGCCTTTGCGCGGGACGATCTGAAATGGCCGCCGCGTGCGCTTTGGCCATCTTCAGTGGAAAGAATATTTTATAGTTCGGGACAGCGGAACGCCTGCGGGCGTTCCGCTGTTCCCTTTTTACAGGAGGGGTCACAGAGGGAAACAGCTGTCCTATTGCTGACAACCTGCACATTCTCTGCTGTGGCACTCTCAGCAAAAAAGAACCGTCACCCTAGCCGGTGACGGTTCTTAGTCTTTAAGAACTTACATCAAAAGGGCTGACCGCTTGTCGCAGTGCCTTTTCTATTTACAATATACCCACTTTTGAGGTTTCTGTCAAGAGCACGCCGTTTCGTTTCTGCGTGCTTTTTTCTTACCGGTCAAAGGTGGTGCTGAGGGTGGTCTGCCAGCTTTCACCGGGGGCAAGGCAGGCGGCTGCGGCGCGCTGCTCCCAGTCCTGCGGGTCGGTGGCAGCGGCGGGCAGGCTATGCCACGGCTCAATGCACACAAAGCGCACCGGCTTTGCGGGAGCCGACCAGATGAGCGAATAGGGGTAGCCCTCCACCCGGCAGGTGATATTGCGGCCGGTGTCCTTTTCGCAGATGCCAATGGTGCCAGTGCGCAGGCCTGCCATGCAGAAGCTGTCGTTGGCAAACAGGTCATCGGTCAGCTGGATCGCCTGCTGGTTCTTCCACTGGTAATAGCTCTTGCCGCTCAGCAAGCCGTTGGGGCTGGCATCGAGGATGACCGGGCTTTCCGGCCGGTCAAAACGGAACTCGTAGTCGGTGGTGGTGTGCTTGGCGTCGAACGGCACATTGAACGCCGGGTGGAAGCCGATGCCGAAGCGTAGCTCCTCAGTGCCGGGGTTTGTCACCTGCAGGGTATGGTGCACGGTCTTGCCCTCCAGTCGGAAGGTGCTGGTAAGCACAAAATCATAGGGAAAACGCTCTGCTTTGATGGCATCGTCCGCCCGCAGTTCCAGCTGGATGGTATCCCCTTCTGCCCGCAGCAGGGTGTGCTCCAGATCCCGGGCAAAGCCGTGCTGACCGCCCTTCCATGTTTTGCCCTTGGCGGTAAAGGTGCCGTCCACCAGCTTGCCCGTCCACGGGAACAGGATGGGGGCGTGGCGCTTCCAGATGGCGGGGTCGGCCTGCCAGAGCAGTTCTTCGCCTGCGGCATTCTTCAGGCTGACGGCCTCTGCACCGTGGGTATCCACGGTCAGGGTCAGGAATTCGTTGTGAATGGTTGCCTGCATTTTCAGTGTCTCCTTTGTCCTTCTTATTTTCCGGGGTCTGCTGTTTCCAGTATACTCCCCCGTGTGCCAAAAATAAAGCCCCTTCTCATGCTTGCACAAATCGTCACTGGGCAAAAGGCTTCCCCCGACCGGGGAAGCCTTTATTCGGAAGCACGATTTCCATGCTCTGCTTGCTTCAGCAGGGCTGTACCAGCGGCAGGGTAACGACAAAGGTGGTGCCGTTTTCGCTGCTGCTCTCCACGGTCACGCCGCCGCCGTGCAGTACGGCGATCTCCCGCACAAGGGCAAGCCCAAGCCCCACGCCGCCCATCTCCCGGCTGCGGGACTTATCCACCCGGAAAAAGGGCTGGAAAATGCTGTCCCGGCAGTCTGCGGGGATGCCCGGGCCGGTATCTGCAACGTGCAGCACAGCATTCTGCCTTTCCTGCCGCAGGGTGACGCGCACTGCCCCGCCGGGACGGTTATACTTGATGCCGTTTTCCACCAGATTGAACACCAGCCGGTAGATCAGCGCATCGCTGCCCACCATGCCAAGTTCCTCGCAGTCCTGCTGCAAAGAGATATTGTTTTTCTGGGCAAGGGGGGTCAGGTCGGTCAGGATCTCCTCCACCAGCGGCGCAAGGGCGATCTGGTCGGTGCGGGAGACTGATTGCAGATTGCTCATCTCTAATAAAGTGCGCACAAGAGCGGTCAGGCGGTCCAGCTGCTCCCGCAGAGAGCGGATCAGCCCGGCAGTTTCGGCGTCCATGGCCGGGTGCTCCTCTGCAAACAGTTCCAGCTTCGTCTGCAAAATAGCCAGCGGGGTGCGCAGCTCGTGGGCGGCATTGCCCGCAAACTGCCGCTGCAACTCAAAGGACTGCGCCAGACCATCCAGCATCCGGTTCACCGACCGGCTCAACTGCCCGAATTCCTGCACAGTGTTTTCGTCCAGACGGGTGGTGGCGATGCTGTCCTGATCGACCTGCTGCGCCTGCTGCGCAAGCTGCTGTAACGGTTTCAGCGCTCTGCCGCTGACAAAATAAGCAATGGCAGCGCTGACGATGGTGACCACGACGGTGATGCACCAGCCCTTGCGGCCAAAGACCACCTTTGCATCGTAGACTTCCTGCGAAAAATGCGCCAGCAGACTGGACATTTCCTCCTGCGGGATCTCGATGGTCAACGGATCCGCACTGCCGGGCTGGTACTGCATCATAAAGCCGTTGAGGGCATCCATGCCGGTAACGCCGGTGCGGTATAAAAGCAGGTTCATGCACACGCAGGCGCAGGCGATGAGCAGCGCGGTCAGCAGGGTGATGCGCCATTGCAGGGACAAATGTTTCATTGTACCTCGCCTCCGATCTCGTAGCCTTCCCCGATGCGGTTGCGGATGGGGTCGTAGCCCAGCGCCGCCCGCAGCTTTTTGCGCAGGGCAGAGATATGCACCCGGATGGAGTTGCTGAAGCTGTCTACACTGCCATCCCAGACGTGCTCGATGAGTTCTTCCTGACTGACCGGGCGTCCCTGATGCAGCAGCAGATATTCCAGTACGCCGCTCTCCTTCCGCGTCAAAGCAAGGGTCTGACCGTCCACAGCAGCAACGCGGCTGCGGGTGTTGAAGCTCAGCCGTCCGCAGCACAGACAGACGTCTTGCTGAATAAATTTGCGCCGGGTCAGGCTGCGCACCCGAGCTTCCAGCTCTGCAAGGTGAAAGGGCTTGGAAAGGTAATCGTTCGCCCCGGCATCCAGCCCCTCCACTTTATCTGCGATTCCACTGCGTGCCGACAAGATCAGCACACAGGTCTCAAGGTCGTGCCGGCGCAGGGTGCGCAGCACCTGCATTCCGTCCACCTTGGGCAGGTTGAGGTCCAGCAGTACAAGGTCGTACCGCTCTGCTGCCAGTGCCTCCAGCGCGGCCTCGCCGTCTGCACAGGCATCCACCTCGTACCCGGACAGCCGCAGCTTTCGGGCAATATCCTCCCGCAGGGAGTGCTCGTCCTCTACCACCAAAAGGCGCATCTTTGTTTTCCACCTTTCCCATAAAAATTGCGTTTTTTCTTCATTATAACAGATTATAGCAGACGGTGTTAAGATTCGTGTTAAGATTTTCTTAGCAGAGATTTTATCACGCATGGTGTATACTGATGCCATCAAACAACAGGAGGCTATGATGTTCATGACAAAAAAACAGGCGCAGCTGCTTTTGCTTGCCGCCGGGGTTCTGATGCTGCTGTTCGGCTTATGGCGGGGCGAGGCAGACACCGTATTTTCAAAAGCCATCCGGCTGTGTATGGAGTGTGTGGGCATTGGATAAGAAAAAGAAAAAGCTTTCTCCCCTTGCCCGCTTCCGGGGCTTTATACAAGCCGGGGCTACCCTGCTGACCAATCTCCACCTACCCAATTTTGCAAAAGGAGCGCTGTATCAGGGCGGCGGAAAATACGTCTGCGTGCCGGGGCTGAACTGCTATTCCTGCCCGGGCGCGGCCGGTGCCTGTCCGGTGGGAGCATTCCAGGCGGTGGTGGGCTCTTCCAAGTTCCGCTTTTCCTACTACATTACCGGCATCCTCATCCTCTTTGGGGTGCTGCTGGGGCGGTTCATCTGCGGTTTCCTCTGCCCATTCGGGTGGTTTCAGGAGCTTTTGCACAAGATCCCATCCCCCAAGCTTTCCACCAAAAAGCTGAAGCCGCTGCGCTATTTAAAGTATGCGGTGCTGCTGGTCATGGTGGTGTTGCTGCCTTTGCTGGCGGTCAATGAGCTGGGCATGGGCGACCCCTTTTTCTGCAAGTATCTCTGCCCGCAGGGCGTGCTGGAGGGTGCCATTCCCCTCTCCCTGACCAATGCGGGCATCCGCGCTGCGCTGGGCAAGCTGTTCACATGGAAGGCCTGCATCCTGCTGGCGGTCATCGTGGGCAGCGTGGTATTCTACCGCCCCTTCTGCAAGTGGCTGTGCCCGCTGGGCGCGTTCTATGCGCTGCTGAACAAGGTCTCGCTGTTCCAGATGCGCGTAGACACCCACAAATGCGTCTCCTGCGGAGCCTGTGCAAAGGCTTGCAAGATGGACGTAGACATTACCAAGACCCCCAACCACGCCGAATGTATCCGCTGCGGGATGTGCATGAAAGCCTGCCCTACGGACGCCATCCAGTATAAATTCGGGCTGGGAGACAAATCAAACACTGAAACGACAAAGGAGTAAAACCATGAAGCTTAACCGTGTAACCGCACTTTTTCTTGGCCTTGTGCTGGCCTTCAGCCTTGCCGCCTGCGGGCAGGGCGCATCCTCTGCCTCTACTGCATCTTCTTCCGCTTCCTCTGCGGCAGCGGAAGGCAAGACCGAGGAGCAGCTGCTGGCCGATGAAAACGAGATCCTTTCCGCAAACGATGCCCTGTGGGAGAAGGTGTTCTCCTCCATGGACAAAAACGTGACTGAGACCACCCTCAGCACGAACTACGGCGATTTTCTGCTGAGTGCCGTGGAAAAGGCAAAAGATCAGTTCTCGGATGAGGAGTACAAGACCCTGACCGCCGATGCAGAAAAGATCCGTGCCATTGAGGAACAAATTGCTGCTCTTGCCCCTGCGGACGCGGCTGCTTCCAGTGCCGCCGCACAGGGCACTGCTTTCCCCCAGTTTGAGGGCAGCGATTTAGAGGGCAACCCGGTGGACAACAGCCTGTTTGCGGGCAACGCCTTTACGGTGGTGAACTTCTGGTTCAACGGCTGCAAGCCCTGTGTAGAGGAGCTGGACGACCTGAACGCCCTGAATGAAAAGGTCAAGGCACAGGGCGGCGAGGTGGTCGGCATCAACACCGAGACGCTGGATGGCAGCCAGCAGGGCATCGAAGCCGCCAAAAAGCTGCTGGCTGCAAAGGGCGCAAGCTACCGCAACATCTACTTTGCCTCCGGCAGCGAGGCCGGCAAGTTTGCACTGAACATCATGGCCTTCCCCACCACCTACGTCTTTGACCGGGACGGCAATGTTGTAGGCCAGCCCCTGCTGGGCGGCATTGACAAGGAAGAAAACCTTGCCGCCCTGCAAAAAAATATTGACGCCGCCCTTGCCAAGGACAGCGCCAAATAAGCTATTCTCCCCTGCCGCCTACGGGCGGCTTTTTTTGTTTGCTGCGGGCATTGCCATGCACGCCCGGGCACCGGACGGAATACGCTGGGGCAGAAGCATACTTTTACCAGCAAAGGAGCGTATCTCCATGAAAAACACCGGAACTCTCCGCATCCAGACCTTTGCGGCACGCCAGTCTGCCCCCGTGGAGGGGGTGACCGTTGCGGTGCAGGGGGACGGCTTTACCCTGCACCGCATCACCGATGCCACCGGCAGCGCCGCCGATATTCCCGTTGAAGCCCCCGCCTGCACCCTGTCGCTGGACGAGGACAACACCACTCGCCCCTACGCCATTGTCAGCCTGACCGCCGCAAAGCCCGGCTACCGCACCGTGCGCATTGAGGGCATCCAGATCTTTGCCGGGCAGGTAACGCTGGCGCAGCCCCAGATGCTTCCTGTTACCGAGGAAGACCGGGATATCCCGGACGCACCCATCGTCATCCCGCCGCACGCCCTGTTTGCCGGCAGCGGCGGCAGCGGCCCGCAGCCGCGGGAAAACTGCACACCCCGGGTACTGGATCAGGTCGTCATTCCCAAAAATATCACGGTGCATCTGGGCAAACCGGCAGCTTCCGCCCGCAACGTGACCGTCTCCTTCCGGGATTATATTGCCAACGTAGCCTCCAGCGAGGTGTATCCCACCTGGCCGGAGCAGGCACTGCGGGCGAACATCCACTGCCAGATCTCGTTGGCGCTGAACCGCATCTACACCGAGTGGTACCCCAGCAAGGGCTACACCTTCAACATCACCAACTCCACCAGCTACGACCAGTACTACGTCCACGGACGCACGGTGTTTGAGGTGATGGTGCGCATTACGGACGATATCTTTAACACCTATCTGCGCAAGCGTGGCACGGTGAACCCCTATTATTCCGAGTACTGCGATGGCAAGTCGGTCACCTGCCCGGGGCTCAAGCAGTGGGGCACGGTTACGCTGGCCAACAACGGACGCAGCGCCTTGCAGATCTTGCGCTACTACTACGGCAGCAGCATCGAGATCGTGCGCACCAAAAATATCCGCTCTATCCCGCAAAGCTACCCCGGCACGCCGCTGCGGCAGGGCAGCCGCGGCACGGCGGTATTCACCCTGCAAAGGCAGCTGAACCGCATCGCCAAGGACTATCCCTTCCTTGGCAAACTGACGGTAGACGGCGTATTCGGCAGCCGGATGGCCGCAACGGTGCGGGCGTTCCAGAAGCAGTTCAACCTGACCGCCGACGGCGTAGTGGGGCGGCAGACATGGTACAAGATCAGCTACATCTATGTATCGGTAAAGGACCTCGCCGAGCTGACCAGCGAGGGCGAGACTTCCACCGGCACCCTGTCCAACGGCACATGGAACGGCACGGTGCTGAGCACCGGTGCTTCCGGCAGCGCGGTGGAGCAGGTACAGTTCTGGCTGAACACGCTGGCGCAGTACGACAGCGCCATTCCATCCGTAAAAGTGGACGGCGTATTCGGCACCGCCACCGCCAATGCGGTACGCGCCTTCCAACGCAAATACGGCCTTACAGTGGACGGCATAGTGGGCCAGACCACTTGGAAAGAACTGTACGACGAGTTTTTGAGCATCCAGTCCGACAATGGCACCCCCAACGCCTACCCCGGCACGCCGCTGCGGGAGGGTTCCTCCGGGCAGAATGTGAGGCTGGTGCAGTTCTGGCTGAAGATTGCCCGCACCGTGTACACGAGCCTTGAAAGCGTGACTGTGGACGGAAAATTCGGCGCGGGCACGGCGGCAGCTGTTCGGCGTTTTCAGCGGTACTTCGGGCTGACAGCAGACGGCGTGGTGGGGCGCACCACATGGCAAAAGCTGTACGAGGTGTACAACGATATCGCCAACCGGCTGCTCTCCTCTTCCCTGCGCCCCGGCGAGTACCCGGGCGTGCTGCGCAGCGGCTCCACCGGCACGCCGGTGCGGGAACTTCAGTTTTACCTCTACCTCATGAGTGCCTACGAAAGCAGTATCCCGCCGGTAAGCATTGACGGCAAGTTCGGCGCAGATACCGAGCGGGCGGTGCGGGCGTACCAGCGGTTTGCAGGGCTTACCGTGGACGGCGTAGTGGGGCGCACCACATGGAACTCCCTTTATGGCCGCGCCAGCCAGCTGCGCTCTTCCGGCCCGGTGGTCACCTTAAAGCGTCTGCCCTACCCCGGCACCCCGCTGACGGTGGGCAGCAGCGGCAAGGCGGTGCTGTACTACAATCTGCTTTTGCTGCGCATCGCCTATTATTTTTCCAGTGTGGAAGCCCCGCCCCTTGCCGACCGTTATACCGACGAAACTGCCACAGCCACCCGCAGCGCCCAGCAGCTATTAGGGCTGGAGCAGACCGGCATTGCCGATGCCGACACATGGACGGCGGTGGAAGCGCTGAGTTTGCAGCTGGCCGCCCATGCCCCGAACCCCGATAGAGACACACCATCCGGCACCGCCTACCCGGGGCGCGCCATCGCCGAGGGCAGCGCCGGGCAGGAGGTAGGACAGGTGGAGCGCTGGATCAACCGCCGGGCACAGCTTTCCTGCGGCGAGGGCTATGTGGCCGATAACAACCGCTTTGGCGCGTCAGACGCCGCTGCCGTGCGGGCTGTCCAGCAGCAGGCGGGGCTGCAGCCGGTAAACGGCATCGTGTACCGCGAAACATGGCACGCCTTGCAAGCCCAGTGTACCGACCCCTGCGGCTGCGAGAAGGAGGAATGAGGGATGGCACGCCTTTTGATCTATGACGCCTACGAAAACAAGGTATACACCTACGCAAACCTGAACGAGAACGACCCCATGCCTTACAGCACCCTGACCACCCTGCGGCTGCGGGAGTTCCGGGGCAAATCGGCCAGCCCTACCCTATGGACCACCATTGCAGCCATGGAAGCGTGGAACCTGACCCGCCGCAAATACGGCAGGGGCATCCCGGTAGGGTACGCTTTCCGCCGCATCTGGGAGGGTGGCCACGGCACCCGCAGCCAGCACTACGCGGGGGTAGCGTTCGATGTGGGGCAAAGCCTTGACCAGCGCCAGCGCACCGCCATTTACAACGCTGCCCGCACTTCCGGCGCATGGGGCTATGTGGAGCCGCTGAGCCAGACCCCCACATGGGTGCACTTTGACCGCCGCTACGGCACCCCGGCGTGCAGCGGCACCACCGCCGGTTACCCCACCCTGCGCCGGGGCAGCCGGGGCTGCTATGTCATGATTTTGCAGGATGCGCTTTCCACCCTTGGCTACCAGACCGGCAGCCGTATCGACGGCATCTTTGGTGCCCGCACCGAGCAGGCTCTGCGCGGCTACCAGAAGCGCACCAGCCTGCGGGTGGACGGCGTGTGCGGCTGCGACAGCTGGAAAAAGATCTCCACCGCCGTCATCGGCATCGGGCGCACCAAAACCACCATTGACTAACGTTTGTCCTATATAGCTTATACAGAAAGAGCGACCGCACAAAACAATGTGCGGTCGCTCTTTTTCACTCACTTTACGGCCTGCTTCAGCTGTTCCAGATCTGCGGCATCCGGGTGGGAGAGCGCCTTATCGAAGTTTTCGATCAGGGCATCCAGATTGGGGATGTGCAAAGGCTTTGCCTTCATGGCCTCGTACCGCTGCCGGACGGACACCGGCATTTTGCCCTGACACATAAAGCTGCCAATGACGGTGTTGCTGCCGTCCAGCGCCTTCCGGGTGGCGGCAAGAATCTTTTCGAAGTAGGGCGCACTGCCGCCAAAGCCTGCGGTGCCAAACAGGAACACCCGCTTGCCGTGCAGCTGCTGCAAGAAATCCAGCGTGTCGGCGTCCGCCTTGCCCTTGTCTGTCCAGAAACCCACATACAGGGTGTCTGCTGCCAGCGCGGCAGCGTCCGGTGCGCCGAAATAGCAGCAGTCTGCCTGCGGCAGCTGCTCCTGCAGGGTCTGTGCCAGCAGTGCGGTGTTGCCGGTTTTGCTGCTGAATACGATGGCGTAACTCATTTTTACCTCCCTCAGAGCAGCGGCAAAGCTGCCGGATGCTCTTGTGCATACGTTATTTTTACGGCAGTTCCTTTGCCGGGAGAGCCTGAAATCATGGAACAGTATAGTACAGTGCCCTGCCAAAATCAAGGGTTGACGATATTCTCGCCTTTCCCGGCCAGAAAGCTGCGCAGGTTGCCGGTGGTGATATCCATCAGCCGCTGCAATGCTTCCTTGGTGGTCCATGCGATATGCGGGGTGAGCACCGCGCCCGGCAGACTGCGCAACCGGCTTTGGGGCGGCAGCGGCTCGGTGGCAAAAGCATCTGCACCGTAAAAGGCAAGCTTGCCGCTTTCCAGCGCATCGGCTACGGCCTCCTCGTCCACCAGTGCGCCCCGGGCAGTGTTCAGCAAAATAGCGCCGGGCTTCATTTTTGCAAGGGCTTCCCGGCTGACCAGCCCGCGGGTTTCCGGGGTGGCCGGGCAGTGCAGGCTGAGCACATCGCTGCGGGCAAGCAGGGTGTCAAAGTCCACGAACTCCACCCCATCGGCGGCGTACTCCGGGCGCACCGTGCGGGTGCACACCAGAACCTCCATGCCAAAGGCCCTTGCAATGCGGGCGGTCTGGCGGCCGATGCTGCCGTAGCCGTAGATGCCAAAGGTCTTGCCCAGCAGCTCCACCTGCGGCAGCAGACCGTACTCTGCCGGGATGCCCAGCTGCCAGTATCCGGCCTTTACTGCCCGGTCGTACCGCTGGGCGCACTGGCAGATGGCCAGCAGCAGGCTAAAAGTCATCTGGGCCACGCTATAAGTAGAGTACCCTGGCACGTTGGCCACTGCCACCCCATGGCGGCGGCAGGCTTCAAGGTCGATATTATCCGTACCGGTGGCGATGATGCCCACCCACTTGAGGTTCGGGCACTGCGCCAATATTGCCTCGTCAATGCGGCACTTGTTGATGAGCACCAGTTCTGCATCCCCGATGCGGGGCGCGATGTCGGCGTAGTCGGTGCGCACATAGCTGGTGGTGTCCGGCACCAGTGCCTTTACCCCGGACCAGTCCAAGTCCCCTTCTTCCATCACATAGCTTTCCAGAATCACTGCCTTCATAATTTCCCATTCCCTCTCTGGTTTACGTTATTCCGTTTCTTTCAGCGGATAGAGCGCCAGTGCAAGACTGCCGCCGTAGGGGCGGCTGTCCAGTGCAGCATAGCCCTTTGCCAGCAGCAGCGCCAGCTGTACCCTGTCCTCCAGCGGCACCCACACCGGCGCGGTGCGGGCGGGCACGCAGCCGGTGCGCAGCAAAAAGCAGGGCGCAAGACTTTCCAACGGGCGCAGCGCCCGCAGCCCGAAGCCCTGCCGAAAATACAGCGGCAACAGCGCTGCCGCCGTTTCGGTGCACTCTACCACCGCCCATGCCGTGCCCTTGCGGCGCAGCCGGTCTGCCCGGGCTGCGGCAATTTCCACCAGCCGGGCGGGCAACTCCTCGCCGGTACGCACCAGCGGGGTGAGCAGACAGCCGCCCTCCAGCTGCCGGCGTCCCAGCCAGCTGCGCAGTGCCGCTGCGGCGGCGGTATCGGCGGTAAGGGGCAGCACCAGCAGCGCTGCCCCGGCTGTGCCCCACGCCTCGCCTGCGATCAGCATCCGCAGCACCTCGGAGCAGGGGCGGTAAAACCCCGCCCCGCCACAGCGCACCAATGTAAAAAATTCCTCGGCGGAAAGCCGCCGTACCTGCCGCTGACGCGGCGGGTCGCATACCTGAATCATTTGCAGTTCCTCCGTTCTGATGTTCTTTCCATCAGCATACGGAAAACTGCGCGCGAACCGGCGCGAAACAGCGCGCCTTACAGTGCAAAAATCAGTCCAGCGAGATGTCCTCGCTCAGCACTTGCCCGATGGGCTTTGCGATGCACAGGTCGGCAGAAGCATCAGCCCCGGTGGGCTGCATGTTGATGACCACCAAATTATCGCCCCGGAAGTACCGGATGAGCCCGGCGGCGGGGTACACCACCAGACTGGTGCCGCCGATGATAAGGGTATCGGCATGGCGGATGGCATCCACCGCGCCGGACAGCACCTCCTCGTCCAAGCCCTCCTCGTAAAGCACCACGTCCGGCTTTACGATGCCGCCGCACTCGGTGCAGCGGGGCACACCGGTGCTGTTTGCGATGAAATCCACATCGTAGAATCTGCCGCAGCGGGTGCAGTAGTTGCGCAGGGTGCTGCCGTGCAGCTCGTACACGGTTTTGCTGCCCGCCGCCTGATGCAGGCCGTCAATGTTCTGGGTGACCACCGCCCGCAGCTTGCCCTGCTGCTCCAGCTTTGCCAGCCGCAGATGGGCGGCGTTGGGCTTTGCACCCTTTACGATCAGCTTGTCGCGGTAAAAACGGTAAAATTCCTCCGGGTTTTCCTCCCAGAAGGTATGGCTGAGGATGGTTTCGGGCGGGTAGTCGTATTTCTGGTGGTACAGGCCGTCCACGCTGCGGAAATCCGGGATGCCGCTCTCCGTAGAAACGCCCGCGCCGCCAAAAAAGACGATGCTGCTGCTTTTTGCAATGATGTCTTCCAGTGCCTTGACCATAGTTGAAACGCCCCTTTCCTCACGGAAATTTTTGTGTTAAGATAATACCAGTATAGCACATTCTTACAGGAAAGGAAGAGGCCGGTTTTGAACGTCTGGTACATCAACAGCATCCTTGGTGCCATCTGTCTGGAGGAGGAGAACGACGCGCTGTGCGGGGTACATTTTTGCCCGGACGGTGCGCCGGAGCTGGAACCTCTGCCACGCAGGGTGGTGGAAACGCCCCTGTTACAGGAAGCCGAGGAGCAGCTGAACGAATATTTTGCCGGGGTGCGCCGGGAGTTCGACCTGCCGCTGGCGGCAAAGGGCACGGCCTTTCAGCAGGCGGTATGGGCGCAGCTGCGCAAGATTCCCTATGGGGAGGTGCGCACCTACGGACAACTGGCGGCGGCGCTGGGCAAACCCAAGGCAAGCCGCGCCGTGGGCAGCGCCTGTCACCGCAACCCGCTGTGCATCGTGGTGCCATGCCACCGGGTCATCGGCGCAGACGGCAGCCTGACCGGCTACGCCGAGGGACTGGAGATCAAGGAATATCTGCTGGAGCTGGAACGATTTTAAGAGAATGATAAAGGCTGCTGCGCATCGTTTGCGCAGCAGCCTTTGGCGTTTTATGCAATTTTAAAAGCCCGTGGGCGGGACGTAATAGCTTGGGATAGACCCGCTTTTGGGCATAGCTGCGGCCTGCTGGCGCAGCGCCGAGCGGGTAACCTCTGCCCAGGAATACTGGGTCATATACTCGCCCCGGTAGGAGTTGAAGGCTGAGCGGTCTCCCCGCAGGAAGTTATAATAATCGCAGTCCACCTTGCTGGTATCCAGCGCCAAGGTGCTGCGGCCGCGTACCAGCAGCCCGTTGACCCCTGCGTCCTCCAGCGTATGGCTGAGGTCAAAGATCAAATTGCGCAGGTGGCTGTGCAGCGAGGCGGTGTCGGGCTTGTCCTCCCACAGGACAGCCAGCATCTCGCCGTTGGTACAGGTGGCGCCGTTGCGGTCCACAAGGTAGGCCAGCAGCTCCTTGCTTTTGCTGCGCTTGAAGGAGAGCGGACGTCCGCCCACAAAGATCTCGAAGTTGCCGAAGCACTGGATCTTGATGCCCACAGGTGCCGTTTCCGGCGGGTAGCGCAGATTTTCCAGCACATTGCGCACGTCCGCCTCGTTGGCGGGCTTGAGCAGAAAACCGCTGACGAAGATCTGCAATGCTTCCAGTGCATACTCCGGGTGCTCGGTGACCACGATGATATTGCAGCGGGGCTGCAATTTCTGAATCATGCGGGCAAGGGCAAGGCCATTCATGCCCGGCATTTCCAGGTTCAAAAAGGCAGCATCCATCGGGCCCTGCCGCATCCACGTCAGGGCATCGTCAGTCGTCATGGCACTGATATAGTCACAGTCCGGTGCCACCCGGCACAGGATGCGGATCAGCGAATTGATCGCAAGCTGACCGTCATCCACAACCAGTATTTTCATAGCTTCATCCCCCTATCTGCTTACGCAAAACAATTCCCCGCTGTTAGTTTAGCACGCTGCAAACTTTTAGGCAAGTTTTTTTCCGGAAAAGCCCAAAAAAGAAACGTTTTCGCCCAGATATCTGTCCATCTTCTCCTGTCTCTTCAAGTCATTTCCGCAGCTTCGGTCGCCTTTTTCGACGAAATACCGGAGCATTGCGCGCTCAATTGATATATCAAATCAGCGTTCATTTGTCCCCGCTTCCCGCCGGAAGGCACGGCTTTTCCCCGACAAACACAAGGCCGCTGCACCGGTCTTGTGCAGCGGCCTTGTGAATAATTTGCGTTTGGCGTGCTCTGCGGCGCGCTCCAAACGTTTTTTCACGGGTTCTTCAATGGAGATCCAGCTCCGGCGGGACATCCAGCTGGTCGGAGACATATTTCCCATTCTTTTTGCGCTGACGCACACACTCGGTAAGCAGATATTCGATCTGCCCGTTCACCGAGCGGAAGTCATCCTCTGCCCAAGCGGCAAGGGCATCGTAGAGTTTAGCGTTCAGGCGCAGGGGCACCTGTTTTTTCGGCTCTGCCATATCAGTACAGGCTGCCGCTGTTCACGATGGGCTGGGCATCCCGGTTGCCGCACAGCACCACCAGCAGATTGGATACCATTGCCGCCTTACGTTCATCGTCCAGTTCCACTACCTTGTTCTCGTTCAGACGATCCAGCGCCATTTCCACCATGCCCACAGCGCCGTCCACGATCATCTTGCGGGCGTCAATGATGGCACTGGCCTGCTGGCGCTGCAGCATGACCGCTGCAATTTCCGGTGCATAGGCCAGATAGGTGATGCGGGCCTCCACCACTTCGATACCTGCCTCGGCCACGTTCTTCTGGATCTCGTCCCGGATGCGGGCAGCTACCACCTCAGAGGAGCCGCGCAGACTGCCCTCATCGGCTACGCCGTCGCCGGTGGTGTCCACGTTGGGAGAAACATCATAGGGGTACACCCGCACCACGTTGCGCAGGGCGCTGTCGCACTGCAGGGAGAGGTATTCCTTGTAGTTATCCACGTTGAACACAGCCTTGGCGGTATCGGTCACGCGCCAGATGACCGCAATGCCGATCTCCACCGGGTTGCCCAGACAATCGTTGATCTTCTGGCGGGAGTTGTTCAGGGTCATCATCTTGAGCGAGATCTTTTTGCTCATGGACTCGGCGCTCATCTGAGCATTCTGGCCGTTATTGCCAAACAGCGCAGCCACGCTGTTCTCCTTGCTGTTCACATCTCCGCTCTGGCTCAGGCGGGTGCCGGCAGCGGGGTTGACGGCGGTACAGAAGGGGTTCACCCAGTAAAAACCCTGTCCCTTCAGGGTGCCGATGTAATCACCAAACAGGGTGAGCACCAGCGCCTCCTGCGGCTTTAACACCTTGAGACCGCAGAACAGGAAAATGCCTGCGATCCAATACGCAATGGACAAAATCAGCAGCGGAATGCCCAGAAACAGCCGGTGCGGCCGATCTGCATTGAGCAGCGTGATACAGAAAATGAACAGGGCAATGGACACCACATAGCCCAGCAAGGTGAGCAGCAGCATGGCCATACCGTTTTTGCGGGTATTCAAAATTTTCTCTTCCATAACAAGTCCCTCCTTATCAGGGTCGGAAGCGTTTCTTTGTGATATCAAAATCATATCATTTTATAAAAAAATTGTCAAGTACTTCCAACAAAAAATCCCCGCCTGCCCGGATACTGCGGACAAAGCGGGGTCAGGCATTATGGGTGCGCCGGGCAGACAGAGTTTCAGGCGTCTGCCTGCGCTTCTCCCCCAATCAGTACCACGGTAACATCATTGACGTTGGTACCAGTAGCGCCTGTGATGATAAGCCCATCCACCGCCTGCAAGGCGTGGTAGGCATCGTTGTTTTGCAGGGTGTCGAACACGTTCCAGCCCTTTGCCGCCAGTGCTGCGGCGGTGTCGCCGTCCACATAGCCGCCGGCGGCATCGGTAGGGCCGTCGGTGCCGTCACTGCCCACCGAGAACACCGCCGCGTTTTGTCCGGCCAGTGCCGGGGCTGCGGCCAGCGCCAGCTCCTGATTGCGTCCGCCCAGCCCTTTGCCGGTCAGGTGCACCACGGTTTCCCCGCCCGCGATAAAGGCCAGCTTTTTTCCTTGTCCCGCATGGGTGCGGGCGATGGCACCCAGAAAGCTGCCTGCCTCCCGCGCCTCGCAGCAGAGCCGGTCGGTGAGGAGGATGGGCTCATATCCCAGCTCCCGGCAGACTTTAGCGGCAGCGGTGCACAGCTCTCGGACGCTGCCGGTGATATGGGTGGTCACGTTGTCAAGGGCTTTCGGCGTTTCCTGCGCCAGCAGCGCCTTTGCCTGTTCTGACAGGTTCAGGCGGTATTTTTCCGCAATGGCAAAAGCCTGCGCACAGGTGGAGCTATCCGGCACCGCCGGGCCGCTGGCAATCATATCCAGCGGGTCGCCCAGAATATCGCTGAGCACGATGCTGAACACCCTTGCGGGCGCGCAGTGCTGTGCGAACCGACCGCCCTTGACAGCGGACAACCGCTTGCGGATGGTATTCATCTCCACGATATCGGCTCCGCTGGCAAGGAGCTGATTGGTGATGTCCTGCAATTCCCCGCCGGGGACAAGCGGCTTTTCAAACAGGGCGCTGCCGCCGCCGGAAAGCAAAAACAGCACCGTATCCTCTGCGGTCAGCCCCTGTACCAGCGCCAAAGCTTTTTCGGTGGCTGCAAAGCCGTTGGCATCCGGTACGGGATGACCTGCCTCATAACAATTTACACCGGGGATTCTGCCTTTTACATGGCCGTACTTAGTCACCACCACGCCGCCGTCCACGCGCCCCAGTGTCTGCACGGCGGCGTGTGCCATCTGCCAAGCGGCCTTACCTGCCGCCACCAGCAGCACTCTGCCGCCTCCGGGCTGAAAGTCCTCCAGCGCGCGGCACACGGCTTTATCCGGCAGAACCGCCTGAATGCTGGAACAGATGATCTCATCCGCATCCCGCCGCAATGTGGTATTCATAATACAGTCCTCCTAACAGAGTTTGCCCATTCTCGATCCGAATGACCTGCTGCGCAATTTCCGAGTGATGCAGGGCTTTACGCGGTCAGGTCTTTTTTGCCGGGGTTCAGGATGAACCATACGCCCTCGCCTTCACGGCTGCGGGCTTCGTGGCTGCCGTAGTAGACATAGAGTTTGCTCAGGGATACCGCACCGATCTCTTCCGCAGTGGGGGCGGCGGCAGTCAGGGCTTCGGCGGTGACTGCGCCGTTCTCGGCTTCGCTCACGTCTGCCCACGCGGTCTCGTTGGCGTAGACAGCCAGCATCTTGCCGTTGGCATCGTAGTAGCGCAGCTGGTAGCCGCGTGCCAGCAGGCTGCCAGCACCGCAAGTGCTGCCAGCAATAGCAACAGGCTGAAAAGCGCTTTTTTGCTTTTTTCAGTTGCTACATTTTGTATTCCTCCAAAGTGCAACCCCAAAGTTATGCTTCAAACATTTTCCAGCTGACACAGCCGTCCAGCCAGAATTTTCCGTTTCCAGAGGTCATGCGCACCTTATTCTGTGCATCCAGATCGTTAAAGTGCCACCACTCCGAGGCTAGCGGTGTCATGCCTGCATTGGTACAGTACCCCTGCAGCCGCCGCGCACCGTCTGTCATGGATGCCGATGCAGTGGCCCGCTTCCATGCGGTGGCCGAATTAGAAGTTACCGGGCCGGTAAAGCAGGCCGCCGCACTGCTCAGCTCGTGCATGGCAGAGGGCATGGCGTATTCCTCACCGGTCACCTGTACAAAGGGACACCCCGCCATGCTGTGCTCTGTCTGCTCAGTGATGCGCAGCAGGGTCGTGTCCATTGCCACACCGCGCTGATGGTTGGAAAGAGACGTTGCAATAAACCAGCCGATATTCCACGCGCCCTTGTTCAGCGCCGTCATCAACTCCTTGTCCGTTCTTGCCTTGGCGTACACTGCATCCTTTACCAGCATCTGCACCTCATAGGGCCGGAATGTCTCTACGATCTTCAGGCAATCGCCCGCCTTCAAAGCATTTTTCTGCGCTGCACCAACCTTTTTTGCCATAGCGTAATTGATAGGCATTAGATACTCATCCCGCCCAAGGCGCTGGTTGTAGAACAGGCCGTCATATAGTTTCTGTCCCGTAATGCCTTCAATATCCTTTCCGCAGGTTTTAAAGATCGATGCCTTGGCATTGGAGTTTTCGTATACGATGGAAGGCAGAACATCGGGCAGATTGATCATACACAGTTCATTTTCCAACCAGCCCACGGTGCCGTCCAGCAGGCAGACCTGCCAATATGCGCCAGACTCCTGCCGGATATAAAACATATCTCCCACTGCAAGTCTGCGCAGTACCGTACTGGTTCCATCCGGTCTCTCATACAGCAGCATCACAGCCGCCCCTGCAAAGCCTGTTGAACCTTCCAACGGCAGTTCGAAGTTCTGGGGAACGCGGATGCCATCCCGCAGAACTGCATTGTCGTCCAGTGCTGCATTCCACATCGGTCCGGTTTCAGAGACCGGATCACTGACTTCCTGCTGCTGCCAGCTGACAGCCCGCTCTTCCACTGTGGGGTTCTGGCAGCCCGTCAGAAGCCATGCGCATGCCATGGCCGAAAGGCACAGAAAATCACGTCTCGTTGTTTTCATGTATTTTCCGTCCCTTCTTCCTGCTGTTCCTGTGCCGGAGTTTCCGGCGCTGTCGGTGCCTTTGATGCGGTCTCCTGCTCTGCCGCCGATCCCTCCGGCGACTGCGTCGGCTGTTGTGCCGCCGGGGCAGTCTGCCCCGCTTCCGTTGTTTCGGTCTGTGTCGGCTGCGCTTCCAGCAGTTCTTCCTCCGGCGGTTCGCCCTCTGCATCCTTTGCAAGATCGTCCTCCGGTGCCTGATCCCCAACCGGCTGAACACTGCCGCTGCCGTTCAGGTTGCTGCTAAGTGCGCCCTCCCCGAATGTGCCCGACTGACTGACGCCGTTGATAAAATAGTAGCTTTTTTCATGGGAATGATCCCATCCCTGCTTCAGTTCACCATTTGTCCCAAAAGCATAGGGCTGGCCGTCGATCACACACCACCCGGTCATCTGATTTCCGTTGCCGTCCAAATAGCGCGTGCCCGCATCCGTTTCAACCCAGCCGGCCTGACTGACACCGTCCACAAAGAAATAATCCTTTCCATCGATCTCTGTCCAGCCCTGTGCCGGTGCGCCGCTGTTGTCGTAGTATTTCAGGACGCCGTCCGTTTTTTTCCAACCGTTCAGTCGGTTTTTGACCCGTCCATCACTATCCAGTTCCCAGACCTTTCCGTCCTCCTGATAAGTACCGGTGCGCGGATGTCCGGTTTCGTCAAAGCAGTACTGCACTCCGTCCAGCATGATCCAGCCGGTGTACAACTGGCCGGTCTCCGGTTGGAAATAGTAGTATTTTCCGTCTATCTTCGCTTCACCCTGGGTGAGCTCTCCATCTGCGTTGGCATAGCCGTTCTCTTCGATCCAGCCGACCTTCAAAAAGTTGTTGCTGCCAAAATAGTAGAGCTTATAGTTGATCTCATACAGCCCCTGCGCACGGGTGCCGGTAGTCGGCGAGATATAGTAGCGATGCAGTCCTTCGCCGTGCCACCCCGTAGTCTTACTCTGGATCGCTTTGTAAATTCCAAAAACGGCCCCTGTGAGCAGACACAGGCACACCAGTACTACACCGACGGCTTTCAGCGGCCTTGCCGCCCTTCTTCTGCGCGTATTCTGCGTCACGCTAAACCGATATCGTTTGATCTTCTGGCGTTTCATTCTCATCTTCCCATATAAAGATTCAGCCCCCGGTGGAATGCCAGAGGCCGAATTTCATGTTAATAGGCGTCCTGTACCGTCTCTTTACCGTTTTCACGGTAGGTCGTCACAGTAAAGCCGTTGTAATACAGCAGGCCATCCTCGCCATCACCGATGCAGCTGGAAGCATACTCCGAACTGTTCGGCTTGCCAATAGCGGCATACAGCTTGGAAACGTCTTTACCCACATACTTCAGGGCAGTTTCCAGGCTGGCAGTTTCTGCCGGAGCAGTCTCTGTAACGGGCTTGCTTTCCACAGGCTCCGTCTTTTCTTCTTTGGAGGAAGCAGCCGTCTCCTGCTTTGCAGGCTTAGATTTTGCCGCAGTCTCGGCCTTGGATTCGGCCGGTTTCTCCGATGCCGCCTCGCTTACCGCAGAAGAAGCTTCAGAAACTGCCTCCGAGACCGCCTCGCTTTCCGGCACAGCCTCCGACGAAGCAGCCTCCAATGCCACAACGGAAACCGATTCAGATTCCACAGCCGAGGAAGCGGTCGTTTCTGCTTTTGCCCCACATCCCGATGCCAGAAGCATCGCACCGCAGAGCACTACACCCATCATCTTATAGTTTACATTCATTTTGTTTGTTCCTTCTTTCTATTCTTTCAGTCAGTCGGCCAGGGCGCAAAAAACCCATTCACCGTCCGACAGAAATGCTGCTTTTAGTTGCTGCTCCCGCACATTCTGCGGAAGATACGCCGTAAACGGCTGTGTTCCCTCTCCGCAGGGGGAAGCTTCGTAGGTTTCGGTCTCTGCCAGAATGTAGATCGGAGAGTCGTCATCCACACGCTGCCCGCTCAGATCGCCTGTCAGGCAGAAAGTCCCCTCCATTCGGCTGTCCTTCCGTTGTGCCTTCGCACTTGTACCGGTATCTGCTGCCGGGACTGCCGTGCGTTCCGGAGCAGGCATTTCCGGGGCGCGTTCCAGCAGCCAGTTCAGGTTGCGTTCCACCAGTTCCACCAGCAGCACATCGGGCTGCTCTTCTGTAACAGCCGTCAAAAGGTAGGGCATATTCCGGGAGAAACAGGCGTTGCCGTAGCTCTGTGCCAGAAAAGGATGCAGATTGATGCCAAAGGAATCGCGGTATACAAAAATGCTTTCGTCTGCCGCCGAATTTTCCGTGTGGATCGTGATATCATCTGCCGAGTGGAATTTTTCGTCATACTGATAGGTAAAGTCGTATGCCGTATCCTGTTCCGTCTCGTTTCCGGCAGGGTACACCATCTCATACAGGTCGCCGGTATGCGGGGATGTTTTTCCATTGATGCAGGAATCAAACTCCGCTTCAGAGCCTTTCAGTTCTTTCAGCAAAGTCTGTGCTGCCAGCTGTGCGCCCCGCATATTCCAGTGGCTGTCCCGACGGTAATACAGCTGCTCTTCGTGGTCAGACAGTGTTTTGAACAGATCCACATACCGGACATTCTGCTGTTCCATCTGCTGCTGAAGCAGTTGGGCGTTCCGTACGGAGGCTGCCGTATACCGTGTCGGCATCTGACCGCCATACAGGGAATTTTTATTGGGTGCGATGGTAAAGCAGAACCCAATGCCGTTCTCTTCGCAGTATTCCTGCATCAGACCCAGTACATGAGCGGCCGCATAACTCTGCCGGGCTGTAAAGGGTTCTGCGCCGGTATAGTCCGCAAGGGTGCTTTTATAGAACAGCCAATCGTCTTTTCCCAACAGCACACTGCTGCTGTCCAGCGTTTTGAGCACGGTTCCGGTAAGCTGATCGTTCAAGGTGATCATCTCATGACGGAGCCCGAAATGATCCGCAAAATAATCCGAAAACTCATTCAGGATACCGGTATTGAAGCTGCCATCCTCTTTCCGTAATTCAGGAAAGGATGCAAGCTGCTCATTGCCCACCGCTTTTTCCGTCTGCCAAGGCATCACAGCCACAGGCAAAATGCAAATTGTGGCAATGACCCCCACAAACAGGATATATCCTAATTTTTTCACTTGCATTTTTCCACCTCAGAACTGGAAATAGATAAAAGGCACATAGGATGCAGCCGACAGATGCAGGATATCCACCAGCAAAAGCGCCAGCGCCCCTGCATAACTCAGTGCCTGAAGGCATGCATACACGCTTCCGGTCTGCTGCTCTGCTTTACGGCAGACCAGCGGCAAAACCGGCGTACTGCCCACAAGGCCAACCGCCAGTGCAAACAGGGTCAGCGGGGTCAGACACTGCGCCAGCAGCAGCCCTGTCTGCGCAGAGGCAGAGCCCCCGGAAAACATGGCTCCTATCATTGAGAAGGCCTGCCCCATGTTGTCTGCACGGAAGATCACAAAGCCAACCAGCACCACAAGCAGGGTGTACAAATGTTTCAGCACCGCACACGCAGGGTTCCGCCCGCCTTTGCCATGTTTTTCCAGTCCGAACAGCTTTTTAACGGCGTCCTCTGCCACGATAAAGAAGCCATGCCATAGGCCCCAGACGATAAAGGTCCAGTTTGCACCATGCCACAGCCCCGTGCAGAAAAACACGATCAGCTTGTTCCAGTAAGTCTTTGCCTTGCCCTTCCGGTTGCCGCCCAATGGGATATACAGGTATTCCCGGAACCAGGTGGAAAGGGAGATATGCCATCTGCGCCAGAATTCCTGAATACTGGCCGAGATGTACGGATAGTTAAAGTTTTCCTTGAAGTGGAACCCAAAGCACAAGCCCAGGCCGATGGCCATATCGCTGTATCCGCTGAAGTCGAAATAGATCTGCATCAGATAGCACACCGCGGCCAGCCAAGCCGTCCGGCTGTCCAGCACAGAGCGGTCGGCGTTGTAGATCAGTGCTACAACATTGCCGCAGATATCGGCGATCAGCAGCTTCTTGCTCAGGCCCACAATAAACCGGCGCAGGCCTTTTGCCAGCTGCTCCAGCGTATTTCGGCGGCTATGTATCTCATCTGCCACGTCCTCATAGCGGATGATCGGTCCTGCCACCAACTGTGGAAACAGAGCAATGTACAGCAGTACATCCCGGAAATGAGTGCTCTTCAGGCGTTCATTCCGGTATACATCGATCACATAACTCAGCCCTTGAAAGGTGAAGAACAAGATACCCACCGGCAGAACCATGGAAGGCACCGGGATCGTCACGCCCGGCAGCCGGTCTACTGTCTGTACCAGAAAAGTCAGATACTTGAAAATACCCAAGATTCCCAGATTAACGGCCACAGCGGCATAGAGCACGCTCTTTCGCCCGGAGACGAACAGACCGGCCAGATAATTGCAGAACACAGAGAACAACAGCAGCAGAACATACCACAGCCCGCTGAAGGCATAGAACAGCAGACTGGCTGCGACGAGCCAGAGATTTTTTGCTTCCCGCCCGGGCAAAAGATAATAGCATCCCAGCACGATGGGCAAAAACAGAAACAAGAAAATTACGGAACTAAAAACCATTTTTCGGCTACCTCAGCAATCACGGAAACTGGTAGCTGAACACCGTTTTATTCAGCGGCATTTTATACATATTATATTCTGCATGGCCGTATCTGCCGGCACGATAGCCCCACTCCAGTTCCACATCATAGATATAGGGAACTCCGTTCTCGCAGATCATGACCCATGCATGGTCCGAGTCCTTGCGGCCCACACCGCCAGACACTACATAGGCATTGTAGCCCAGCCGCCGGGCCATATAAAGGAACTGGCCTGCAAAGCAGTAGCAGTTGCCCTTTTTGTGTTCAAACATGAACAAAGCGCTCTCTTCTGCCCAAGCCGTTGTGCCTCTTGCCTGATGCGGACGGGCAAGGTATGCGCCGTGATCCCGGACATACAAATAGGCGGCGCGCAGCTTTTGCGCCTTCGTCATGCCAGAGTTTGTGCACGCAGCCAGTGCCTGATCCACATAGCTGTCCAGCGTTGCATTGCCAGAGGTATAGCGGCCATTCGCATCAAAAGTAAGGTATTCTACCGCGCTGTTCGTCAGGAACGAGCCATCCTCTTTGACATAGTACATTCCTCCGTCGATCTCGTGCAAACCCTTGGCGTACCGATCGATGGCATAGCCATTCTTCGAAACATGATACAGCTTGCCGTCAATCGTCACAAAGCCACCTGTGCCGGTGCGTCTACTGACTGCACCGCGTATGCAGTCGGCACCAGAAGCATGGCCGACATTGCAAGAATAACAGCCGTTACACTAAGTTTTTTCAGCATTTTTTCATACCCCTTAATCGATTGATTTTTATTGATACTCGTTCCAGATCTGTTCCTTCAGCTTTTTTTCCTGCTGCGCAGGATCCATGCTGAAACGACTGCCGCAACAGCCGAAACGATCATGCCAACGATTCCAACCACAAAAAAGATCTGTCCGGTAGACGCAGGTATTCCCTCCTTATTTGAGCCATCCGCTGGTGCGGAGCTGGTCGATCAGAAGATAGGCCATCTGCATATCAAAACGATAATCCGATGGATACTGCTCCTGCAGATCTTTCAAAACCTTTTCAGCTTCACTGTACTGATCCAATGCCTGCAGTACAGTTGCCAGATTCAACCGGGTGGCAATAGTATCGTAGCCGCTGTCCACCAGTTCCTCCAGCAGTTGCTGCGCTTCAGCATAGTATTCTTCTGCATTTTCTTTGTCAGATGCTGCCTGCTGCATCATAAGATCCGCAAGCATCTCCTTTTGAAGCACAGCCTGACCTTCCGGAAGGTTCTGGCATCCCTGTTTCAGAATGCGCACAGCCTTTTCCATATCGTCCTGATTCAGCGCTGCATTTGCGGCTGACAGGTAAGCATGGCTCAGGAGCTGCGGGTCCTCCACCTCATTGAACACTTTTATGTAAAGCGCAAGCGCCTGATCATAGTTCTTTTGCAAGGACAGAATCTCTGCCGCAACCAGATCACAGTCACCGAAGGAAGCGCCTTTTTTCTGCAATGTATCCAGCTCCTGCTGTGCCTCTTCCAGCTTTCCATCATTGGCAAGTGCAATAGCAAGACCCCCGATAGCTTTCAGTACCTGCTCCCTGTAACCGGACGGCCGCCTGCAGTTCCAGCACCGCATTGGCGTAATCCTTATCATAATACTTAAAGATCGAGCAGATCGTAGAGTACCCCACTCTACAGCCACTATTCTTTTTTAGATTTTACAGCTAATTCCGCAATCGGTCAATGAAAAACACTCCAAAATCCAATTTTTTTGGGGGGAAAAATTGTTTGACGCAATCGACAGTATTGCCCAAAACCCGACAATTTGATTGTATGCTCCGTCAAACAGGCCCATTAAACAAAAGGAATTGTATCGCCGATGCAGGCGTTGGGCGTGGATATCCAGACCATCCAGAGCATCGTAGGCCATGCCGATACCGAGATGACTGAGCATGATCTCCATGTTCAGGAATCCATTCGGCAGAGTGCGGTCCAGTTGTTCAGCGAGGCGTTTTCGGCCTGAAAATTGGACGGAACGGCACGAATTATCGCGAGCCAGCTTTTCAAATCGTTGGCATCAACGCTGGCTCGCATATCGCAGCAGATGATGTTGCGTCAAAAAAGCCCACTTGCCCCTGCGATTGACCAGATAAAATCTTTGGCATTGTGGTCAAAATTGTGGTCAAAGCCAAATGAGGCCAGCCTATAAACAAAAAAGTCCAACGATTTCTAACGTGAAATCGTTGGACTTATGGTCCGAGTGGCGAGAATCGAACTCACGGCCTCTTGAACCCCATTGTGCTTCTCTCAAAAACGCAATGGACACTCCGATACCACTTGTACGCAGTATCATCAAATTTCAAAATTATTTTATCATTCTGTTTCGTTAGATGTCAAGATGTTTCGTTTCTTTTGTGGTCAAATTGTGGTCAACCGACCCTGACAAATGACCATTCTCCCCTACTAAGTTACATGGCGCAATTCCGATTTTCAAAAATCGAGATTGCGCTTTTTTGTTTGCACGAATTATTCATAAGGAGGATTTGTCAACCATGTCAATGAAACATCGTCATTTTTTCATCCTTGACAGAATTGTATGACGCTCGACTACTTCTATGGACAGGCCGGAAAACTTTTTTCGTTCTATCGCATCCCCAAAGCACTGTTTCAGGAGCAGCGGTTTCAAAATCTGTCAACCGATGCCAAAACACTCTACGGCATCCTGCTTGACCGCATGAGCCTTTCTGTTAAAAATGAATGGTTCGACAAGCAAGGCCGGGTGTTCATCATTTTCACGATCGAGGATGTCAAGAGGGCTTTGTGTTGCGCAGACAACAAAGCGACCAAGCTACTCAGGGAACTTGAAAATTTTGGTTTAATTGAACGAAAACGCCGTGGACTGGGCAAACCGAGTTTGGTGTATGTGAAAAACTTTTCGTCAGACCTTTCAAATGAGCGTGTCCAGAATCGTGAAAATCACGAATCTGGAAGTCCTAAAAACGCTTGTCAAGACCCGCCCAAATCACGATGTAATAAGAATAAAAAGAGTAAGACAGAGCGGAATAATACGAATCCTATCCTTTCCGATGAATTGGAGAAAATGAAGAATCGTAAACTGCTCGAAGAATATTTTTCACATTCTTTGGAGATAGAACTTCTTCTCCGGCTTTACCCGGATGATGAAGATACCATCTATCAGATCGTAGATTTGCTGGTGGACACCTGTGACAGCAAGCGTAAACTCATAAGAATCGCTGGCGATGATAAGCCCGCCGAAGTTGTGCTCAGTCGGCTAAAAAAGTTGAATGCAGACCACATCCGCTTCGTACTGGACTGTCTGGCAGCGAACACTTCCCCGATACGGAATATGAAGCAGTACCTTCTGGCCGCACTATTCAATGCTCCAACCACAATACAGCTCTATTATCAAAACAAAGTCAACCATGATTTAGCAGCTCGGAGGTGATGAAAATTTCCAAAAAGGCAACAACGATAGCCGTTATCAACCAGAAAGGCGGCACGGGCAAAACCACCACCTGTGAAAATTTGGGCGTAGGGCTTGCAATGGAGGGCAAGAAAGTTCTGCTTGTGGACGCTGACCCACAGGGTTCGCTTACTGTCAGTATGGGCTGGCAAGACCCGGATGCACTGCCCACTACGCTCTCTACTCTTATGCAGAAAGCCATGAACGACCAGTGTATTCCACCCGGCGAAGGGATTCTGCACCATGCGGAGGGCGTTGACCTTATCCCGGCCAACATCGAACTGGCCGGACTGGAAGTGGCTCTGGTGAATACCATGAGCCGGGAGAAAGTGATGAAACAGGTGTTGGAAAGCGCAAAACGCGAGTACGACTATATTCTGATTGACTGCACTCCCTCTCTCGGTATGCTGACGGTCAATGCGCTGGCAGCGGCAGATTCCGCACTGATTCCGGTGCAAGCACAATATCTTTCGGCAAAAGGGCTGGAGCAGTTGCTTCAAACCGTGCAGAAAGTAAGGCGGCAGATAAACCCGAAACTGAAAATTGAGGGCATCCTGCTCACCATGACGGACAGCCGCACCATCTATGGGCAGCAAATCAGCAATCTGATTCGGCAAGCCTACGGAAAGCATTTGAAAGTGTTCGACCAGACAATTCCCCGTTCTGTCCGCGCTGCCGAAACCAGCACGACCGGAAAAAGCATTTTCCAGTATGACCCGAAAGGCAAAGTGGCAGAAGCCTATCATTCCATCGCAAAGGGGGTGTTGGCCGATGCCGAAAAACGGCTTAAACGTCAGTTTGAACAGCTACGATGATATTTTTTCCACCGAAGAAACGCGGCAGGAAGAACAGCGCGAACAGGTACAGCAAATTCCCATTGATGAGTTGTATCCGTTCAAAGACCATCCCTTTAAGGTGATTGATGATGAAGCTATGCAGCGCACAGTAGAAAGCATAAAGCAGTTGGGTGTCACAAATCCGCTGATTGCTCGTCCGCGCCCGGATGGTGGCTACGAAATCATTTCCGGCCATCGCCGCCAACACGCTGCACAGCTTGCTAGACTGAAAACCCTGCCGGTTATCGTCCGTGATATGTCGGACGATGCCGCTGTTCTGCTCATGGTTGATTCCAATCTTCAGCGCGAACAGATTTTGCCGAGTGAGCGGGCATTTGCCTATAAGATGAAACTGGATGCACTGAAAAGGCAAGGTGCTAGGTCAGATTTAACTTCATCCCAAGTTGGGATGAAGTTGCAAGCTCTTGATATTGTTGGACAAGAAGCTGGTGATAGCCGCAACCAAGTACACCGTTTTATCCGCTTAACCAATCTTATCCCGGAACTGCTGGACATGGTAGACGAAAAGAAAATCTCATTTAACCCTGCGGTGGAACTCTCTTATCTTGATGAAAGCCAGCAGCGAGATTTTCTTGAAGCTATGGCTGACACGCAAAACGCCCCATCGCTTTCACAGGCGCAACGGCTCAAAAAGCTGGCGCAGGAAGGTCATTTCTCGTATGACGTTGCCTTTGCCGTGATGGGTGAACCGAAAAAGGACGAATTGGACAAAGTTGTTATCAAAAACGATACCCTGCGGAAATATTTTCCCGAAAGCTCTACTCCGAGAGAGATGGAAGAAAAAATCATTGGGCTTTTGGAAGAAAGTAAAACCGAAAAAGTTGTATTCAGGAGCGATTCTATCAAAAAATATTTTCCGAGCAACTATTCGTCAGAACAAATCGAAAATTCAATTCTCAAGATGCTCGACCAGCGCATGAAAAAGCGCAAGCATGAAGCTGAACGCTGACGATCAGATAAAACGCAAGACCCACTTTGGGTCTTTTTCTTTTGCAAACATGGAGGAAAAAGCCTATGAACAACACCGCTACTCGTATGATTCGTTCCGAGGAGATCACCATTGATATGCGCATCTGCACCATTCTGGCAGGTGGCAAGAAGCCCGGTGAAGTCTACTTTGCCGCCATTGCGCCGGATATGGAACTGACGGTTATTACTCTGGATGAAGCCCCTGACATTCTGCCCTGCTTCGATGAAAGCGATGCCAGCATCCATCTTCCCGACACTTCGCTGCTGCTCTGCTACAATCCGGCACAGGTTCTAAAGATGGCGGGCAAGCGTTACCTGACTGGCCCGGTCATTCTGGTACGCACCAACATGGACGGGAACTTCATTTCGCTTACCATTGATGACGTGTACCGTTTCCAGAAGTTTCTGGCGAGCCACAGCGTTACACTCATGGCAGACGATCAGAAGCTGCCCTGCATTTGCATCGTCTGAGGTGTGTTATGCTGAATTTTTTCATCGGTTTCGCATTTTTTGAGTTCGGCGCACTCTGCGGCCTCTTCGTGGCTGCGCTGATGCAGGCGGCAAGGGATGGTGGTGAAATTGCAGGAAGAAATCGAACAAAAGACATTCAACATTATGATCTCCACCACGAAGCTGTCTGCCCGGACTGTCCTGCGGGCAGTTAAAGCGGCGTTTCGGCTGTACCAGTCCAAGGCATCCCAAGGTAAGCAGAGCGTCCGCACTCTTCTGCGGCAGAACCGGGGCGTGTCCAGCGTGGAGATCAGCAAGACCGGCATCCGTGGTCTGGAACGCTATGCAAAAAAGTACGGCATCGACTACGCCATCCGCAAGGACAGCTCTGAGGTGCCGCCCCGGTATCTGGTCTTTTTCAAAGCCCCGGACGCAGAAGCCTTCAACTCGGCGTTCAAAGAGTATTCGGCATCCCTGCTGAACAAGGACAAACGCCCCTCCGTATTGGCAAAACTGCATGAACTGGTGCAGGCTGCGGCAGAACTCCCCGGCAAAGTCCGGCACAAGGAACAGGAGCGAGGACTGTGACCACGAAAAAGCTGACAAAGCTGCTGGCGCTGTGTCTGCCCTATATCCTGCTGGGTCTGGTAGCAACGAATTTCGGAGAAGCGTGGCGGCTTTCCGAGGGCAAGGAACTGGGCGATAAGATCATGTCCATGATGGGCACAATCTCGGTGGCATTTGCAAACCCTCTGCCCAGCCTGCATCCGCTTGATTTGCTGGTGGGCTTGTGCTGCGGTGCAGGGTTACGGCTGGCGGTTTATTTGCGTGGAAAAAACGCCAAGAAGTACCGCCACGGCATGGAGTACGGCTCTGCCCGGTGGGGCACCGCCAAGGATATTGAGCCGTTCATGGCTCCCAAATTTGCCGACAACATTATTCTGACCAAAACGGAACGGCTGATGATGTCCAACCGCCCACCGGACCCCAAAAACGCCCGGAACAAAAATGTGCTGGTGGTGGGCGGCTCCGGCAGCGGCAAGACCCGGTTTTGGCTCAAGCCCAACCTTCTACAATGTCATAGTTCCTATGTGGTCACTGACCCGAAAGGTAGTATCGTGGTCGAGTGCGGGAACGCACTTCTGAAAAACGGTTACAAGCTGAAAATCCTGAACACCATCAACTTCAAAAAGTCCATGCACTATAACCCCTTCGCCTATGTCCACAGCGAAAAGGACATTCTGAAACTGGTCATAACCCTGATGACCAACACCAAGGGGGAAGGGTCCGGCGGGGACCCATTCTGGGAAAAATCGGAGCGTCTTTTGCTCACCGCCCTGATTGCCTATCTGCACTATGAAGCCCCGGTGGAGGAGCAAAACTTCGCTACTCTGCTGGAGATGCTGAACACCATGCAGGTGCTGGAGGACGATGAAGAATACCAGAACCCGGTGGATCTGCTGTTTGAAGAACTGGCAAAAAAGAAGCCCAACAGCTTTGCCGGGCGGCAGTACAAACTTTACAAGCTGGCCGCAGGTGATATATGCTCTAAGTGACTTCTTAATCATGATTTTGTCATGATTAGTGAAGCAATCACTTAGAGCATTTTTGTTTCAGGAGGTACAGCTATGAGAAACGAAAAAATCACCCCACTGTACGAGCGCCTGAGCCGGGACGATGAGTTACAGGGCGAGAGCAATTCCATATCCAACCAAAAACAGATGTTAGAGGATTTTGCCCGCCGGAATGGGCTGCCAAACCCTACGCACTTTACAGATGATGGTATCTCAGGCACCCGTTTTGACCGCCCCGGATTTTTGGCGATGATGGAGGAAGTGGAGGCAGGGCGTGTAGAGGCAATCGTCATCAAGGACATGAGCCGGTTGGGGCGCGACTATCTGAAGGTTGGTCAGGTCATGGAGGTTTTGCGGCAGCGTGGTGTTCGTCTGATCGCCATTAACGACGGTGTGGACAGTCTGAAAGGCGATGACGATTTTACCCCGTTCCGCAACATCATGAATGAATTTTATGCCCGTGATACCAGCCGGAAAATCCGTTCTGTGTTCAAGTCAAAAGGCATGAGTGGCAAGCACCTGACCGGCACCGTGATTTACGGCTATTTGTGGGACGAAAAACGGGAGCATTGGCTGGTAGATGAAGAAGCCGCCGAAGTGGTACGCCGTATCTTCTCTCTCACGCTGGAGGGATATGGGCCTTATCAGATTGCTTGTAAACTATCCACAGACCGGATTGAAATTCCTGTCGTACACCTTGCCCGCTTCAATGAGGGTGTGAACCGTTCAAAGCCGGTCAAAGACCCGTATGGATGGGGATCATCTACCATCGTGAACATTTTGAAAAAACGAGAGTATTTGGGACACACCATCAATTTCAAGACCCGCAAGCACTTTAAGGACAAGAAAAGCCACTATGTTTCTGAGGACGAGTGGACGATCTTTGAGAATACCCATGAAGCCATTATCGACCAGCAGACCTTTGATTTGGTGCAGAAAATCCGTAGCAATGTACGGCGTTATCCAAACGGCTGGGGCGAAGCGGCTCCCCTCACAGGCTTACTCTATTGTGCCGATTGTGGCGGCAAGATGTATGTCCACCGCACCAACAATGGCAAGCGGATTTCTCAATATACCTGTTCCAATTATACCAAAGTTCCGTGTGGGACACTATGCCTTACACAACACCGTATCAATGAGAGTGCTGTTCTGACATTGGTTTCCGACACACTCCGGGCTATCGCTGAATATTCCAGAAATGACCGGACGGAATTTATTCACACTGTTCAGGAAACGCAGGTTGCCCAACAGAGTGCCGATATAGCGAAAAAGCGCAGGCGTCTGGCCGCTGCTCAAAAGAGAGCCGGAGAACTGGAAAAACTGATTTGCAAAATCTATGAGGACAACGCCCTCGGCAAACTGCCGGATGCACGATATAGGGCGCTTGATGCACAGTATGCCAAAGAGCAGGACACACTTGAGATTGAAATTGTGGAGCTGGAAAAGGCTGTTACCGGCTATGAACAGAGCCAGAAATCAGCGGAGAAATTTATAGCCCTGATTGATAAGTACGAGAATTTTGACACGCTGACAAATACCATGCTCAACGAGTTTGTAGAGAAAATCCTTGTCCATGAACGCTCCCGAAAAGGCAGTCAGGATACCACGCAGGAAATTGAAATCTACTTTAATTTTTTAGGACGCTATATCCCACCATCCTTACAGCCGGTTCCTTTAACCCCAGAGGAACAGGAAGAATTGCGGAAAAGAGAAGAACGCAAGGACAGGCTCCATCAGAACTATTTGAAGCGGAAAGCCAGCGGCGCACAGAAACGGTATGAGGACAAAATCAAGGCGAAGAAAAAAGCGGAAATGGACGCTAAGAAAGCCCTGATCCGGGCTGAGGATATGAAAAAAGGTGTTTTTTCTACTGTCGGGCAGCTGCCAAAAGAAGAACCGCGCAAAGGCAGCATAGCAGCCAGCGCAGCAGTCTAATCATCACGGAGCAAAGGAGCATGAATATGAGTAAGTTGACTTACATTCGTTGTGGAGATTATGATATACCCAACCTAAAACTTTCTGAACAGCCGGAAACTTCTATCGGCAAGTACGGCAGGATGCGAAAGTCCTACCTGAAGGAACACCGTCCTATTCTCTACAACCAACTGCTGATGAGCGAGAAACTGTATCCGCACCTGTTAGAGATTGATTGGACAGCGCAGGAGCGCGTGGACACCATGTTGCCTCACATGATGGAGGCTGCGGGTGTCACTGAGGAACTGAAAGCCTGTGATCCTATGCGCTGGGTAGGACTGATGAACACATTAACGGCACAGATTGAGGAAATTTTAATCAGGGAACTGATTTGCAGCTGAATGGGAGGTGCGGGAAATGCTGACCTTTGAAAAGGTTTTGAAAGTGTTTCAGGCATATCTGGATGATGATCCTCTGTATGAGGTGGTTCAGACCAGTCATGGTTATACATTGATGGCATGGGAACCCCACCGGAATGACTGGTACAGCGCCGAAATACAGAAAACCCCGGAGGATTTACGGAACGCTTTGTTGGGTACATACGCTAACTTTCTGGAAGATAAGATTACCGGAAATGACCGCGACCTGACTGTGACAGAAACCGCAGAAATCCAGCAGAGGTGCCGGGAACTTTGGGAAAAGTGCCGGGAAACTTGATATAGAAACGCCAGAAGGAGGCCGCGATTATGCGTCCTCCTTCTGCTTCGCAGTCTGTTCCATTTTGAGCGCCCCGTCTATGGCACCTTCGATAATCGGCAGGTATTCTTCAGGGCAAAGCTTCAGCTTGTGGCTGACCCGTTGCCGCTGTTCGCTTTCTTCCCGCATGATCTCCGGGTTAAAATATCGCTCTACGGGAAGTCCGCAGACCTTAATCAACTGGATCATCACAGGCAGGCTCGGAATCGCACCTTGATTCTCAATGTTGGCAAGATACCGCCATTCAATCCCAACCATTTCTGCCAATGTTTTTCGTGCCAGACGCTTTGCCTCTCGTGCGGCTTTGACATCTGCGCCGAAGGTTTCAAAACCGGGACAATCTTCAACTTTCGCCATATAACATCACCCAGTTACATTGTATAATTCATACTTTGCCCGTGGAATGTTGCCATATGCAGTTTGATTGAAGTTTATAATTCATATTTCGTTTCTTGCATTGTTCGAGAAAGAGAACTATAATATATCCTGTGGAGGTGCGAAATGGACTATATGACATTGAAAGAGGCCGCCGAAAAGTGGGGCGTGACACCTCGTAGGGTAAATTATTATTGTGCCGGTGGGCGTATCCCCGGTGCTGTGAAGATGGCCGGTGTCTGGCTGATACCAAAAGAGACAGAAAAACCGCGTGACAGGAGAACAAGAGATGGAAAACAGCTTTAGTATTTTAATTATTGAAGATGACGTACTGCTAAACGATATGACTAAGCGGCTTTTAACCCAACATGGATATTGCGTAACTTCTGCCTATTCTGGAAGTGAGGCACTTCTATTGATTGAAAAAAGCAGCTTTGACTTGATTTTACTTGATCTGATGCTTCCCGGCATACCGGGCGAGATAGTATTGGACAAGATAAAGAGCATGATGGATATTCCGATTATCGGTGTGTCCGCTAAAACGGATATAGACAGCAAAGTGAACCTCATACGAAACGGTGCAGATGATTACATCACAAAGCCATTCGACAATCAAGAGCTGCTGGTGCGGATTGAAGCAGTGCTCCGGCGCTTTCAGAAGTCTACCACCCCCAACAATAGCAAAATACTTCGATTTAAGGACTTGTCCCTTGATACAGAAGCTATGGAGGCTAAAATCAGGAATACCCCCATTACTTTGACACGGTATGAATACCTGATTTTGCAACTTCTGATGTCCTCGCCCTCAAAGGTATTCACAAAGAACAATATTTTTGAAAGCGTGTGGAATGAAAATTTTATCGGGGACGATAATGCAATCAATGTCCACATTGGAAATCTCCGCAAGAAGTTTGCCAAAGTCAATCCAGAGGAAAAGTATATTCAGACGGTTTGGGGCCTCGGTTTCAAAATGCAGGGCTAACCCTTAGAGAAATCTTATGAAGTTTGCACACCAGTCTGCTACAATAAGACAGCATGGAAAGGGGATGATTATTTTGGAGACTGCTTTGGAAACAGCTGGGTTGACCTATGTTTTCCCGGATGGAAACGGAATTAAAAATATCGCGTTTCAGGTAAAACGCGGAGAAATCTATGCACTGTATGGCGGCCATAACGCCGGGAAATCTGTACTGTTGCAAACCATTATAGGTACACTTAAACCTCAAGCTGGTACGCTCAAATTATTTGGCAATATAGACTATCAGAAGGAGCGCCGCCGGATTGGGTTTGTACCACAAAAGCCTGTGACAATCGGCTCTCTGTCACCTGCTGATATGTTGCGTTATTTTTCTTCCGTTTTTGGAACCGCAGAAATCCATATTTTAGATATACTGCATTTGAACCTGAAAGAGAAAAAGGCGGTACGGCGATTGCCATTATCGACCCAGCGTTTAGTGAATTTGGCTGTTGCCCTTTTTGGAAATCCAGATATGATAATTTTGGACGATCCTTGTTCCGGGCTAGATAAGGGAGAATGTGAACACCTGCTTTCTGTTCTGAACTATCTGCATGAAATCAACCATACCACACTTTTAATCTCTGGACAGGATTATACGCTGCTTTCCCGGCTTGCATCCAAATATGGCGTGATGGCAGATGGCAAGCTGCTTTGTGAGCTTACGGCTGGGGAATTGAAAGAGAGCTGCCAGCGGTGCATAAAGATAAGAACTCCACAATTAGAACGGGCTATTACGATTTTAAGCCAGCAGTTCCCGGATTTTGAAGTGTTGGGTCATGACCTGATTAGAATTTTTCATTGTAATGAGCAATCCGGGGAAATCAATACGCTGCTGGTTCATTCCGGGATAGAGGTATCAGAAATCTGGCTTGCCGGTATGGAGCCGACCGACTATCTTTTGAAAATGACAGGAGGTGCAAAGAGTGATTCAGACGATGCAAAGTGAGTTGTTCCGTATCCGCAAAAGCCGCCTGTTTTGGGCCTGCCTCGTATTGGCTGCGTTTTTTGTCTTTGCGCTTGCCCTGACCTTTTATCACAATTCGGTAAATGGTATGCTTCCGGTTATATCACTGGTTTCGTTCACGGAGTTTCTGTTTTCAGATTACAGTCTGATTTTTCCATTGACGCTCTTTTTGTGCCTGTACTTTACAGAAGATTTTCATACCGGCACATACAGTATCACACTTTCTAAAGGTACAAGCAGAGTACACCTATTCTTTGGAAAACTGCTGGCCTCATGGGGTGGCGTTTTATTTTTTCTGTTTGTATGCTTTGGTGTTGCGTATTTGTCAATTCTGATGATGGGAGCATCCCGGTATGACATAGAGTATTCGTTTTCTGCAATCGGAGTCTTTCTTTTGTTTCAATGCCTGTGCTTTTTAGGTTACACTGCATTTCTCAATTTGTTAAGTTACCTGCTCCGGCATCGGATCATTGTTACGATTACCGCATTTTTTATGCTGGGGGTTTTGTATTTATATCTCACAAAGATAAGTACAGCACTGGATATGGATTATTCGCTCTACAAGTATTGGGTTGTAGGGCTATCTCATAGCTTGCAGATCAATACCTTTAGGGAGGATTTAATACCCATTTGTTTGACACTGGTAGTATATCTGTTTTTACCAACAGCCATTTCGCTCTCCCTGTTTCTAAGGTTGGACTTGCGCGATTTGGAAAGGCGGTGATGGCTACATGATGGTGTTATGTATCTTGCTTGCAATGCTTTCCCTGTTTTTGTCCCTGAAACTGATTTATCAGCGAAAGTTGGTTCAGAAAGTAAAAAAACAGATTGACTTTCTGATTGACCGTGATACGCAAACCGAAATTATGGTGGAAAAAACGGATGGGACAATACAGGATTTGGCTGCAAGTATCAATCATCTTCTGAAAAAATATCGTAGCATGGGGCAGGAAATTGAACGGAGCGATACACTGTTCCGAGATACCATTACCAGTCTTTCCCATGACTTGCGAACGCCGCTGGCAACAGCAAATGGCTATATCCAGCTCTTACAGGAACAGGATTTAACAGGGGAGCAAAAAGAATATGTGACGATTGCGGGAGAAAGAATTTCCGCTGTAAAGCTGCTTCTCGACCAACTGTTTGAATTTGCAAGGATTGAGGCCGACGAACTGAAATTGAATTGCAGAAATACGGATATACACAGTGTACTTCGGGATGTTGTCGCCTCATACTACGGCGATTTTGAACAGAAAAAATGTGTCCCCTATATCGTTATCCCAAATCCACCAGCTATCATTTGGGGCGATCCAGATGCCTTGACCCGGATTTTCTCAAATGTGGTTTATAATGCACTTGTTCACGGGGAGGGAAATTATCAAATCACTGCAGCGATAGAAGAAGCTCAAACGGTCATAACCATTAAAAATGCGTCGAGCAGTATTCAGCAAGAAGATATTCCTCATTTGTTTGACCGTTTTTACACCACCGACCAGTCACGAACAAAAAAGACAACCGGGCTGGGATTGGCAATCGCTCAAAGACTTGTGACCCGCATGGGCGGGCAGATTGTCGCTTCCTTGCAAAACGGTATCTTTGCAATTCAAGTCGTGTTTCCCATTGTCAATTCCTAAAGGGCTGCTTCGGCGGCTCTTTTTTCATCCTTAGACTTTCCTTAGACTTTTCTCAAACAAATCCTAAACCTCTTTGGTAAAGTATGAGCCATAGGAGGTATAAACAAATGGTTAAAGTAGCTTTAGTGTTTTCTATCATCGCTTTGGCGGTGTGCCTGCTCACGGCCTTGCATGGCGTATTGAGCGATGGACTAAAAGGACTAAAACAGAGATCAAAACCCATTGGTATTTCATTTTTGATTTATGCTGTGGCCTTTTTGCTTTTCATCTTTTTTCAATAACGGAGGTATTTCATGCTGCAAATCAAAAATGTAAATCTGAATATTGGAAATACTGCCTTGCTGTCCAATATCAACCTGTCCTTAGAGCAAGGAAAAATCTACGGTATTCTGGGACCAAATGGAGCCGGTAAAACAACTTTGTTTAAGTCCATGCTGGGGCTGACTGCCTTTTCAGGAGAAATCCTCTCGGATGGACAGCCCGTTTCCAGCAGATGTTTTGGAAGTTTGATTGAATACCCGGCTTTTTACCCCCGGCTCACTGTAGAGGAAAATTTGAAGCTCCACGCGCGGTATTTGGGTCTGAAGCGGCCAAACATTGAAGTGGCGCTCGAACAAGTAAACTTGCTGGATGCCCGGAAAAAGCTGTTTTCTCAACTTTCTTTGGGGATGCGCCAACGCCTGGGAATTGCCCGCGCCTTTTTAGGCGATGTTCAATATTTGCTGCTGGACGAACCTACCAATGGCCTTGATCCGATGGGTATAAAGGAAATCCGACTGCTGCTGAAGGAACGCCTGAAATCTCCCCAACACTGTATTTTGGTATCAAGTCATAATCTGACGGAAATTGCCGCTGTTACGGATATTCTCATTTTCATTCGGGGAGGCAAAATCATCAAGATCGTAAAAAATGGCTATAATGAAAAGGAACTGGAAGCACTGTATGAGGATATTATGACTTCCGGCCAGAGGGAGGAAGCATAATGGGAATGTTGATTAAAAACGAGTTTTACAAGTTGAAGCGGGAATGGTTTATGGTATTTCTTCTGCTGTTGTCACTTCTTCCCATTCTTACCGGCGGAGCAGGAGCAGTTTTCAACAACAGCGCAAAATCACTTACTGACCTGTTTTTCTTTATGAATAACCAGTTCTCCATGTTCTTCCCAATGGTCATCTTCATTTTGATTGGTTCGCTGTTTTATCAGGAATACAAGAACAAAACTTACATCAACTGGATTACCTATGATTTTTCAAAGAAGAAACTCTTTCTATCGAAAGTCGCTGTTAGCATCGTTATCGGCATAGGCTTTGCAGTCATCTTATTTATTGCTTTTGGTCTGCTTGTAGCGGTACTCAATGGAACTGATAGGTTGATTGGAGGAGGTATTTCCCTATTCCTCAATTTGGCAATCGGGTTTGGAATTGAAGCTTGTGTTGTCGTTTTGATAACTACTTGTTTGGGGGCAATCGTTATCAATCTGAGCCGCAATATTATTGTGACAAGCGTAGTAGGGGTTATATATGGCTTTGCATCCTGCCTGTTCATCGGTTCAGAAAGCGGCTTTGTCATTCCGGGTAGCTTTGCATATCGTGTGTCTATGTTTTTTTCGGATAAATCCACTTATTATGATTCCCCTGTGCTGGCCACCATTGGCGGATGTATCAGTTTTGTACTTTGCTTTATTGTGATGTTTTTGGTTGGATTGATTGTCTTTTCTCACAAGAAAAAAATAGAAAATTAAATTCTGCCGCACGACGGCAAAGAAAAAAAGCTGTCGTACAGCAGACACATTTCCACGCGCCTATGAAGCGGCGGCTTTGATTTTCAGAGCCGCCGTTTCTTTTCGTCTATTCTAAACCAACGACGACCTAACACCGTGTGAATCCACGGCGGCATATAGGAGGATTGCCGCCGTGTCTATTTTTGCCTTTTTTCACAGTGCCCATAATCTGCACCAGCTAAAAAAAGCCTGTTTCCAGCAGCGGAGCAATGCGGTCAGCAGTATGCACTATACCATGTAACTAAACGGCAAAATATACTCTATTACGCTCGTATGGCTTTATGCCGTTCGGGTGTTTTTTTGTCCCTATGGAGCCGGAACATCGGGTCAGCATGGCCCGAACTTTATCCCCGGTGCCGCGCCCCACCACCCCATTCAGATTTTCCCAAAAAAGTCTGAATGGAGGAAGGACAGATGGAAGTTACCATCAATTATAACGGACAAGCTGTGGCCGTGGAGGTCACGCTGGAAGTCTATGAATTTCTTGACCGGGCCGATCACAAAACGGAGAACCTGTTCCATGAACAGCGGCGGCATTGGGATGGCCGGGAGTTTGACGAGTACATCATTACCACCGAGGGTGTAGGAGCCTACGGCGAAACGCCGGAAGAATACCTTTGCCGCAAGGAAACACTGCATGAGCTGATGGCTGTTCTGGACACCTGTACCGAGACCCAGCGCAGCCGGTTCCTACTCTATGCGTTTGACGGGCTGAGCCTTGCAGAGATCGGAGCGGTGTGCGGCTGCTCCAAAGTGGCTGTGTATCAAAGTGTGGAGGCGGTCAGAAAAAAATTTATAAATTTCTTTGAGAGCAGGCTTAACGAATGACCTGTTTTCTGGCTACCAAGTGAAAGGGATCATTTCCCTTATCTCAGCGAGGGGCGGACAGCGGACGAGCTGCCCGCCTCTCCGATTTTCAGGAGGTAAGCCTATGAAAACAATCAATCTGCGGTGGATGTATCCCCACTACCGGCATGACGAGTTTGTGGATGTTACGGACGAGGTATGGGCAGCGATGTATCAGGCCCAGCGGGAGATGGAGAACTATGAGCGTCGGAAAGTCTACCACCGCGCCTACTACTCTCTGGAGGCATACAGCTGGCTGGAAAATTACGCACTGGAACACAGCAGATCGCCGGAAGATATTTTGCTGGAACGAGAAGAAATGACCACCCGCCTGCACCTGATTGCAGCTCTGCCGGTGGCTCTGGCTCATGCCACTCCGACACAGGCCCGCCGTGTTCACGCCTACTACATTGCTGGTATCAAGCAGTCGGAAATCTCCCGGAGAGAGGGCGTCCACAGCAGCAAGGTCAGCGTTGCCATCCGTCGAGGTCTGCGGAATATGCGCCGCTGCTATGATGACCTTTTTCAAACAGAGTGAGGGCGTGCCTATGCAGACCATCAATCTCAAACAATATTATCCATTTTGCAAAGAGGACATTTTTGTGGAGGTGTCCGATGAGATCGTCGAAGCGTTTCTTCTGGATAAGAGAGCCGAGGCCGCCAGAGAGCGCAAGATGTTCCGGTATAAGGCGTTTTACTCCCTCGATTGTAACGACGGAATCGAAAATGCTGCTATCGGCTGGGCGCAGCCATCGCCGGAGGATTATCTGATAGAAAAAGAAGAATTAGCCGAATACGAAGAACTGATCCGGCGATTGTATGAAGCCATTTCTTCCCTGCCGCCTATGCAGGCCCGCCGTGTCCACGCCCGCTATATATTGGGTATGAAAGTGAAAGACATTGCCGCAATGGAGGGTATCACACCATCGCAGGCGGGAAAATCCATCCACGCTGCACTGCGGAGGCTGCGCCGGTACTTTGCGC